>Ga0209292_1000219_pt1 | contig 79598 bp, 66 predicted proteins | sample GOMGulsemesocosm_2_FD_184634 | JGI IMG/M metagenome (GOLD analysis project Ga0209292, IMG submission 184634) | Methane-oxidizing microbial communities from mesocosms in the Gulf of Mexico - GOM9C Gulf of Mexico (SPAdes) (version 2) | ecosystem: Environmental > Aquatic > Marine > Cold seeps... | reverse complement strand
GCTAGTAACTAACATGTTTTTTTCTGACAGCATCACCACCATCACACTAGCTGTAAATTCTTGCTGTTGACCATGCAAGCTAATTTTGCCTGTAACAGATAAACGCTTACTGGTACCTACTTCAATGCTACTCAATTCTTTCGATGATAACTGCGCATTAAATTTTGCATGACTAAAAACGTTGGTATTAAATAAGTGCTCTTTCATCCGATCATCACGAATAGCAATTTTAGTATTGACACTCGTTAGGTCGATAGACAAATTTACCTCTCCTTGAGCAGCAATAGTACCACTTAGTACAGTGAAGTGATGATTTTCAGCAATATGTTGTTTTTTAATGGTTAGAAAACTCACTGTAGAGTTATTATTGTCTAACTTCCATTGGCTCATAGCTGGAAATACGGTCAATAAAGTAATTAATAGAGCACATATGCGCATGGTAATATCCTTGTCGGTATTTGTTATTGAGATTAGATAATAAGTTATCGTCTAGCTCGGTGAGGTTTAATAATTTCTTGCCAAGGGATACTACTTTCCCCCAGAGAAATGAAATCAGGGTTTAATAAACTTTCTCGTAAATTGTAAGTTAAGGCATTAAATTCACTATCTAAAATGCTGCCGCCAGCTTGTTCAAGAATACATTGGCTTGCACCAGTATCCCATTCTCCAGTAGGGCCAATACGTAAATAACAATCTGCACCACCTTCAGCAATTAGACAATTTTTTAGCGAACAGCTTCCTAACGAAACATACTCATAATCAAAAGCATCAGATAAATACTGCCCCATTAAACTTAACTTTTGACGACGACTAACTGCAACTTTAATTTTTCGTTTTCCATCGTAGCTTTGCACGCAAAGTTGCTTACTACCTTGTTGAGTTTCTTTAAATGCTCCTAAGTCTTTTTGACCATAATAAGTACATTGATGGTCAAGTGCATGAATCACACCAATGGCTGGCCAGCCATTTTCAACTAAGGCAACATTTACTGCAAAGTCGCCGCTGCCAAGAATAAATTCTCCAGTTCCATCAATAGGATCAAGTAACCAATAGCGAGACCAGTTTTTGCGCTGACTAAGTGGTAAAGCACCTACTTCTTCAGAAATAATCGGAATTTCAGGAGTCAACGTTTTTAGTTGATCCATTAAAATATCATTTGAAGCAATATCAGCGCTGGTTACTGGGCTATTATCACTTTTTATTTCAGCGGTATAATTCCCTTGCTGATAAAAGCGAGCCACTTCATCCCCTGCTTTTTTACTACTTTCAATCGCAATTTGAAGCAATTTTTCTAAATTCATCGCATCGTTCTTTTTAAGTCAAGGGTTAACATCAAAGCCGTAATACTACGAGCTTCATTAAAGCTTGGATGAGCAAGCAATGTTTGGTAATCATCTAACTTCCAAGGTACTACGTCTAAAGGCTCAGGTTCATCACCTTCTAATCTCTTTTCATATAACGCACTGCCAAGAAAAATGTCCATACTACCAGCAAAAAAAGCAGGAGCCATAGCAACTTTTCGTAGCAAAGTTAACTCCTCTGCACCATGACCTATTTCTTCTTTTAGTTCGCGGTTAGCCGCTATTTCAGGCGTTTCGCCCGGATCAATTAGGCCTTTTGGAAACCCCAATTCATAACTGTGGGTACCCGCACAATATTCATTCACTAATAGAACAGTATCTTCATCGAGCATAGGAACAATCATCACCGAACCACGACCTGAGCCTTGCATTCGCTCATAAACTCGTTTTACTCCATTGCTAAAAGTTAGATCAATTTCTTCAATGGCAAACAACTTACTTTTAGCTACTTGTTTACGTTGAGTAATATTGGGTAATTGTTTTTTACCTGTCATAAGTCGCCTTGATACACATTTCCATGATGATTAACTGTATAATCTCATATTAAATCGCTTTACTGGGAAAAATCTATGCTTGATTGGTCAAAAATTTCTACTGTTTTACTTGATATGGACGGAACAATTCTCGATTTACATTTTGATAATCATTTTTGGTTACACCATTTACCATTACGATACAGTGAAAGTGCCAATATAAGCATTGAACAAGCAAAAGAAAAGCTGGTACAGCACTACGAAAAAGTGTCTGGCACTATTGCTTGGTACTGTTTAGATTATTGGGCAGAACAAACAAATTTGCCAATTACTGAGCTAAAAAAAGAGGTACAACACTTAATTAAACTCAGAGAAGATGCCCACGATTTTATGCTGGCTTTAAAAGGATCTGGTAGAGAAATAATTTTAGTCACCAATGCTCACCCCGACAGCTTATCACTAAAAATAGAGCAAACTCAGCTCGATCAATACTTTGATACGCTATATTCCACTCACGAGTTTGGCGTAACAAAAGAGTCGCAATTACTTTGGCAAAGATTACAACAAAAGCAAGGCTTTGAGTTAGCATCGACCTTATTTGTTGATGACAGCATTAATATTTTAGACTCAGCTAAACAGTATGGTTTCCAACATTTGCTTGCAGTTGCTAACCCAGATAGCAAACAGGCAGCAAAAAAAATAAACAGCTACCCTGCTATTACAGATTTTCGTACACTGATCAGTGATATTCAAGCAACTCCTACTATATAAAGAACAATTACGAGAAATACATGCAAGACTTAACTCAGGGCTCAATCCCAAAACATTTAATAAAAATGGCCATGCCGATGATGATTGGCATGTTTGTACAAACACTTTATTTTTTAGTGGATTTATATTTTGTCGGTAAGTTGGGCGACACTGCCTTAGCGGGTTTAAGTTTAGCTGGCAACGCAATGTTTTTAATCTTCGCGTTAACCCAAATATTAAACGTTGGAACAGCAGCATTGATTGCTCAGGCTGTCGGCAGAAAAGACAAAGCCGATGCCAACCTCATTTTCAACCAATCAATAATGGTAGCCAGTATTGTTGGCGTATGTGTTTGTATCATTGGCTATCTAGGTGCTGAAAATTATTTAAATACTGTTTCGCAAGACTCCGTAACCGTGCAAGCAGGTTTAAGCTATTTACACTGGTTTATTCCTTGTATGGCTTTGCAGTTTGTTATGGTATCAGTAAGTGCAGCCTTGCGTGGCACTGGCATTGTTAAACCAACCATGGTTGTTCAAATGCTTTCGATTCTAATCAATATTATATTATCGCCTATATTAATTGCAGGCTGGGGTACAGGTTATGCTATGGGCATCGCTGGCGCAGGATTAGCCAGCTCTATCTCCGTAGTTTGTGCTGTTTTCATGTTAATTTATTACTTTAGATTAGCAGAGAAGTATATCGATATTGATTTTTCATTATGGCAAGCAAACTTCACTTGTATAAAGCGTATTTTAAAAATTGGCTTTCCTGCCGGTGGAGAATTCTTTTTGATGTTTATTTATATGGCTACTATTTATTGGCTAATTCAACGGTTTGGCGCAGATGCACAAGCAGGCTTTGGGTTAGGCTCTCGTATCATGCAGTCACTGTTCTTACCGGCTATGGCAATAGCTTTTGCTGCACCTGCCGTTGCAGGGCAAAATTTTGGAGCTAAAAAATATCAACGGGTTCGCGACACATTTCGCTGGTCTGCGTTATTAACCTGCACATTAATGTCATTTTTAACTTTATTATGTTTGTGGCAACCACAATTTTTTGTTCAAGGGTTTTCAACAGACAAAGGGGTGATCATTATCAGTGCAACTTTCTTACAAATCATATGTTGGAACTTTATTCCCTCAGGTTTAATATTCACTTGTTCAGGATTATTTCAGTCACTTGGCAACACTTGGCCAGCATTAATTAGCACAGCGACTCGTTTACTAAGCTTTTTAATACCCGCATTATGGCTATCGCAGCAAGAAAATTTTCATATTGAACAAATTTGGATGCTCTCGGTAACAACTGTTGTTATTCAAGCGTGTTTAAGTTTTTATTTACTTAGAAGAGAGTTTGTTAAACGGTTACCGTTAACTTGTGATAAGACAGATAAAGAGCTTGAGACAATAAAGCAAACATAAGTGCAAACTAAAGCAGAGTATATGAATATCCATATCCTCTGCTTTACAGATTAAATTTATATAACTTCTTTTCTTTGTTCTGCCATTCCCATAGCAAGAATAAACGGCTGTTGTTTTTGTTGAGTAATAAAATCACTTTTATTTTGCCAACCTAACCATTGCTGTTTAATTAAACTTTGTGCTACCGCGCCACCTAAGGTAGCTCCTGGCCCTAAAATAATCAGCTTATCGGGGGCATACTCTTTGACCGCTACTTCTATCGCTTGAGTAAAGTTATAAGGAGCGACAACTTGAGCGCCTAATGTGTAATCATATAACTTTTTCGTATCACAACTGTGTGGTTGCCAGCATTGCCCTAAACCATCAATTAATGGAATACTTGGCTGATTAAATAAGCTTTTTGATAACATATTTTTAGCTTTTCTCGATGTTTCATTTAATAACGGCGTATGAAAAGCTGCATGATTAAATAAATTCATAGGATATCTGTCTTGTACTTGAGGCAATTTTTGTTCAAGAGCTTTTAACCCTTCTTTATTGCCGCCAAAAACCATAAAGCCGCCGAGGTGAATCGACACATGCACTTCACAGTTTTGTGCTTGATTAACCTCAATTAACCACTGCTCAATTTCGGCAATTATTTTTTTATCTTCTTGCCAATTTTCATCAACAATCGGGTAAATCATCTGCCCTCCAATAATGCCGTCTGTCATCATTGAGCCCATGGTATTAATCAATTCTATCGAGCCTTGAGCATCTAAAGCACCTGAAACAGCTAACGCAATATACCAACCCATTGAATTACCAGTAACAGCAACAATGTCATACTTATCTTGATCTATGGATTGGAAGTCAGCCATTGCGCAAGCATATATAAGTGCTGAGGCATTTTCTCCAGCAGTGTGTAAGCGCATACTATATTTATCGGCACCATCCAGTTCACTAATTGCGACTTGCCCTTGTGCTTGTCGATATTCATCAATCAATGCTATTAGTTCTGGTTTATCACTATGCAAACGCTCTAAATAACCCAATTCTTCTTTGTTGTAGGTGCCGCGACCTGGGCAAATAACTACCGCTCTTTTTTTCATTATTTGCTGCCTTTACTTATTAATGTAGCTGTTTGCTTATTTAACATATTTAGTGCGGTAGTCACTATGCCATCTACCGAAGGTAGAACGTGATAAGCCGCAGCTCCAAGAGGAATAAAACTATCATCTGCGGTTATGCGTTTGATTTTTTTCCTAGCTTTCTGCTTATCTTCTTGCATAACGCTTGCTTCAACTAACAAGGTCACCAAAGCTTCACTGATCGAACCTGTTTGCCGACATTCATCAACAATTAATACGTTATCGCACAAAGCGGCTTGCTCTATAATGCCCTGTTCATCCAGAGGTGCTAACCAGCGTAAATCTACTACACGGCAATTGATGCCTTGTTCTTTTAGCACTTTTTCAGCCTTGCGAGATAAATAGTAGCCATTGCCATAAGTAATAATGCAAAGATCCTTACCATCACCAAACGTACTAATTTTCAAATTAGCTTCACTCACTTCATTTTCAACTACAGGTAAAGGGGCTTGATAATCAAATGTCCATAAACCATCACCGTCTTGATGCAAATCTTTAGTCATATATAAAGCAATAGGCTCAAGAAAAACCACTAATCGTTGTTGCTCACGAGCAAGTTGTACACTGGTTCGCATCATTTCTACAGCATCGGCACCATTTGAAGGACAAGCCATGACTAGACCAGGAATATCACGAAATACCGCAAACGAATTATCATTATGAAAATGCCCACCAAAGCCCTTTTGATAAGCAAGTCCTGCAATGCGGATCACCATTGCATTAGCAAATTGCCCATTAGAGAAAAAAGGTAAGGTTGCAGCTTCGCCACGTATTTGATCTTCTGCATTGTGCACATAAGCAAGAAACTGAATTTCAGGAATAGGCAACAAACCGTTATGAGCTAAACCTATCGCTAAACCCAAAATTGATTGTTCATCTAATAGTGTATTAAGTACACGTTTTTTACCAAACTTAGTTGATAGTTTGCTGGTAACATTATAAACCCCACCTTTAGTGGCAATATCTTCGCCACACATCACTATATTTTGGTGTTCTGCCATCAAATCCATTAATGCCCAATTCAGTAACTTGGCTAAATGTTGTTTCTTTTTAAGGTTATGCTTTTCATGAGAAAACAAAGTTTGACGCTGTTCCTCACTCACTTGTTTTCGGTAAATATTACTTTGAGTTAATGAAAGCGTAGGAGGGATAATGCTCTCTTTAACTTGTTCAGCCGTTGTTAATTTAGCTTTAGTTGCTGCTTGTTCCGAGATGCTTACAATGCGTTGTTCAGTATCTTGATATATCTTTATTATCTGCTCAGCATCAAGAATCTTGTTTTCCAATAAAATTCTCGCGGTGTGTAACAAGGGATCTTGAAACTCTGTCGCTTCAATATCGGCTAATTCCCGATAAACAAATTCAGCATCGGAGCCAGCATGCCCTAATAAACGCACGGTACGCATATGCAAGAATACGGGTTTTCTTAGTTGTCTTGCTATCTTCTCTGCTTTTTTAGCGGTTTGATAGGTCTCAAGAATGTTTAAGCCATCACAATACAAATAGGTAATACCTGCACGGTTTTTATAGTTGGCTGCAATCCAACCATCAGGGGTTGAAGTAGAAATACCAATGCCATTATCTTCACAAACATAAACTATCGGCATTGGAATCGACTGATATGCAGCCCAAGCAGTACTGTTTAAAGCACCTTGGGTCGTGGAATGATTTGAAGAGGCATCACCAAAATTACAAACAATAATACTATCATCAGGCATATGTTTAGCTTGTTCATTTGCCAGCCCTAAACGTTCAATGAGTGGCACGCTAAACGCTGCCCCCATAGCTTTAGGTAAGTGTGAAGCAATGGTGCTAGTTTGAGGAGGGATAGCTAGTGATTTACTACCGAGTACTTTATGTCTACCGCCAGAAATAGGATCATCTTTTGACGCAGCAAACGATAATAACATGTCATACAGTGGCGTTTCGCCAGGGACTTGTTTACTACGCTGAATAACGAAAGCGCCACTGCGATAATGTAAAAATGCCATATCTGTTGGTCGAAAAGCTTTTGCATAAGCAGCATTGCCTTCATGACCGGAACTACCAATGGTATAAAAACTTTGTCCTTTTTTTTGCATCACTCGAGATTGTAAATCTAAGTGACGACTCATCACTTGAGTTTCAAATAAATCAACTACATCAACCGGCGTTAAGCCAACATCATCTGGAGTTAGGGGACTATTGGTGGTTGGTAAATTACTGGCACGAACATAATTGATAAAATTATCTTTTACCAATTGGTTACGATCTGACATGTGCTCTCCGCATCATTATTATATTAATTCACTTAAAGCTTTGAATTTAAAACTAGGAACATAACGCTCAATCATTAAGTTATTTCTTAAAATCGATAAGAAGGTGTTCAACTTCTGACTAAAAGTGAGCACCTTCGACTGAGATTTTCAGCAAATAACAACAAAATCAGCTTTTATTAATAGAAGGCCTGAATACCCGTTTGCGCACGTCCTAAGATCAAGGCATGAACATCATGTGTACCTTCATAGGTATTGACCGCTTCTAAGTTCATCATATGGCGAATAACATGGAATTCATCACTAATACCATTACCACCGTGCATATCACGCGCTATACGAGCAATTTCCAAAGCTTTGCCACATGAGTTACGTTTCACTAATGAAATTGCTTCCGGTGCTAATGTACCAGCATCCATCAATCTGCCGACTTGTAAACAAGCAAATAAGCCTGTTGTAATATCGGTTTGCATATCAGCAAGTTTTTTCTGAATAAGTTGGGTTGCCGCTAATGGACGGCCAAACTGTTCACGATCAAGGGTATATTGACGTGATGCATGCCAACAGAATTCAGCAGCACCTAAAGCTCCCCAAGCAATACCGTATCGTGCTTTATTTAAACAACCAAAAGGTCCAGATAACCCTTTAGCATTAGGTAACATGTTTTCACTAGGTACAAAAACATTATCCATAACAATTTCACCCGTACTTGAAGCACGTAACGAAAATTTACCTTCAATTTTTGGCGCACTTAACCCTTCCATGCCTTTTTCTAAAATGAAGCCACGAATAACACCATCAAGTTTCGCCCAAACTACAAAAATATCAGCAACAGGCGAATTAGTGATCCACATTTTATTGCCGGTTAAACGATAACCTCCATCAACCGCATTAGCACGCGTTATCATACTCGCAGGATCAGAACCAGAGCCCGGCTCAGTTAAACCAAAACAACCAATATGTTCGCCAGTGGCTAATTTAGGCAGATACTTCATGCGTTGCTCTTCAGATCCATAAGCATAAATAGGATGCATAACCAAGGATGATTGCACACTCATTGCGCTTCGATAGCCGCTGTCTACCCGCTCAACTTCACGAGCAACTAATCCATAGACCACATAATTAACGCCAGCACAGCCATATTTTTCAGGTAAAGTCGCCCCTAACAATCCAAGGGCACCGAGCTCTTTCATAATTTCTACATCAAAGACTTCATTACGATTGGCTTCTAATACTCTAGGCATCAGTTTTTCTTGGCAATATTGGTGTGCACTGTCGCGGATCATTCGCTCTTCTTCACTTAATAGTGAATCAAGTAACAAAGGATCTTGCCAATTAAATGTAGGTTTACTTGCTGATGTAGACATGGAAATTACCCTATTAGTTATCGATAAAAATAAAAACAATAGTTAAAGAGTAATCAATAACGAGCCAAAGTTAAAGCATATATTACCTTTAACAGCCATAGCAAAAAACTATACCCAATGTGATACCACATCACATAATATTTGCTGATTTCGTGTTAATAACATGAATGATAGTGCACTTTTACAACAATTCGACTCAAGTTAACATCTGCTTGGATAGTTCATGTTTACCTTGTAACTGAAGTCGTTTAGCTATTTGTTGCTTCACCTCGAAGGATTTATTTTGACTCAACTTAAATCGTCCTTCTATCTGGCCTATTTCTATACTGAATAATGTGATCGCATTCAGCATTTGCTCAATCATTTTATTGGGTGCAGAGTCAAGTTGCCATGGAGACTGTTGAGTTTGCTCAAAGTAATTCGTTGTTTCATGCATATGCTGATATTTGTCTTGCTTATCAATAATCATCTTCGCTTTGCCAAGTACTTGCACATTACAATAGTTCCACGTCGGAACTCGTTGTTCTTTACTATATTGCTCACTGACATAATTAGGCGACACATAACCATGCTCACCATGAAAAAGTAAGCAAATTCCTACACTCGAACAACTCTTCAGCTGCATAGCCAATGGATGATGGTTACTCACATGACCAAGTAACAGTTTTTGGTTTTCATCAAAATGAATAGGAATATAACTGACATGATTAAAGCAATGTTCACCTTCTACTAATAGTGTCGCTAAAGGGTTATCAATGATTATTTCAATTAATCGACGATAGTCACTTTCCTCTGGCTGAGATTCTCTATCATCTAAAGTTATTTTAAAATGATTAGCTGGATACATGATAAAACTCCGCTTGTGTTACACCTGTCGTTAGTAACTTAGCTTTTACTGCTGACCACTCATCATCAATAATGCTAAACATCGCTGTATTGCGATATTCCCCATTAGGCGACTTTCGATGTTTTCTCAGAACGCCTTCAAACTGACCGCCGATCCTTTTTATTGCTGTGCGAGATTGTTGATTAAATTCATTAGTACAAATTTCAACTCGTGTTAATTTCAATACTTCAAAAGCATATTGCAGTAACAAAAACTTTGCATGAGAGTTAACATGCATACGCTGAAACTTAGGGGTTATAAAGGTATAACCAAGCTCAAGGCATCTATCTTTCTCATTCAAACGAAATAAACGTGTGGAGCCAACCAACTCATTAGTTTGCTTATCGATGATCATCAAAGCCAATTGTCGTCCTGCTCGCATTTCAATGATCGCATCATTTAGCCAATCACGCGCAACCGTTTCATTGGCACAGCGGTTCATCGGCATCCAACGCCAAACTTCTGGATAATTGCCCGCTTTGCAATATGCATCAAGATGATCCATGGTCATTGGCACTAATTTTATTAACTGTGTTTCTAAAGTGATTTGACTAAACATTAATGTTTCCTATTACGTAACACCAAACAATTGTTCGGTTTTGAATAAGCAACATTATTAGTTTTTTTGGTATAAACTCTACAACCAGAATTAAAATACTAGGTAGACCAGTTTGAAAGCACTTTCTCTTAATTTAGCAAATGATTTAATGAATGAATCGATTGTAAAGTCTGCGGATAAACAAGCAGGAAAAGCAAAGTACTTAATGATAGCTAATGCCATTAGGAAAGCTATTAAACAAGGACAAGTAGCTCCCGCTGAAGCCCTACCGTCAGCGCGAAAACTAGCTGAGCAATTACATACTAATCGCCACACGATAATGGCAGCCTTTGCTGAATTAATTGCCGAAGGTTGGGTAGAAGCTAAACAACGCTCAGGTTATAGAGTGGTTGCTTCGTTGCCTATTCAAAGTAGTCGCACAACAACTGCGATAAATAAAACACAACAACGCTTTAACTGGAAATTTGTCCGCCAAGGCATTAAACAAAAAACTATTCGAGCAACACAATACCAATATAACTTTGCGGGTGGTCAGCCTGATTTACGACTATTTCCTTTTGAGCAACTTAAAAGTCATTTCTCACAAAGCTGTCAACGACCTGCATTTGAAAACTTAAGTTATGGTGATAGCCAAGGATTACCCGAATTAATTGTGCAAGTTGATACCTATTTACGACGTGTTCGTTCGATTACTGATAAAGACATCATGATATGTAACGGCTCACAAGAAGCACTTTATATGATTTCACAATTACTTTTACAAGCCGGTGATAAAGTTGCAGTAGAACGTTTAGGCTATCCGCCTGCATGGGCAGCTTTTAAAAGCGCGGGGGCAAATCTAGTAGCAATCAATCAAGATCAACATGGCTTAATGCCGGAGCATTTAGAGCAACAATTAAAGCAAGGTGAAATTAAACTCATCTACTTAACACCGTTACATCAATACCCAACAACAGTAACTTTAGCAGCTGATCGACGAATGAAAATTTATCAACTTGCGAGCCTTTATGGTGCGGCTATCGTTGAAGATGACTACGATCATGAATTTCACTATAAATGCCAACCGATTGCGCCCATGGCAGCGGATGATCCAGCAGGACTAGTCATTTATATTTCAACCTTTTCTAAATTAATGTTCGGTAGCGCTCGTTTGGGTTATGTTGCTGCCAATCATTGCTTAATTGAACAATTAGCCGCTTATAAAGCCCTAATCAATCATAAGAGTAATATTTTAGTACAACAAACCATTGCGCGCTGGATGCAAGAAGGTGGTTTTGAAACACACTTAAGGCGTATGACTCGTATATATCAACAGCGCAGAGATCTTACGATAAAAATACTGCAAACATACCAACAGCAAGGATACCCAATGACATTCACCAATCCTGATGGTGGCATGGCACTTTGGCTTGATACTAAAAAAGATATCACAGGTTTAAAAGAAAGGTTATTAACAAAAAACGTGTATTTACAAACCCAACTAGAGTTTGAATTATCAGAGCAAAATGAAATTAGAACACCTGAAAAACCAAGCTATATCAGGCTTGGTTTTGCTGCTATGAATGAGGATGAGTTAAAACAAGGCTTGGCGATTATTATGGATGAAATTTATTGAGCTCCACTATAGATTAGATTACTTTATTTGACCTCATCAAAAACTATGACTAAACAGTGAATAAGCGACGAGCCACATGATCAAACCAACACTGATATCGATTACCCGTTGAACTTTTGGCCGTGCTAACCAAGGTGCCATTTTTGCGGCCCCTACTGCCAGACTGTAAAACCATAAAATGGATGCCATGATAGTGCCAAAAGCAAAAGCGAGCTTTTCATTGCCGTCGAACTTACCGCCAACACTACCTAAAATCATCACGGTATCTAAATAGACATGTGGATTCAGTAATGTTACTGCAAAGGTGGAGCCTATCACCACAGATTTACTTTTCATCGCCTGGTGCACACCATAGCCATGATATTGATTTTTCCAAGCATTTTTAAACGATAATAAGCCATAAATAACTAGAAACAATATACCGCCCCAAGTGATGAACATTAATAGCAACTCGCTGCTAGCAATTAATTTACCACCACCAAAGATACCTAAACCGATTAATAGCACATCACATACCATGCAAATAGTTGCGGCTAAAATATGATGATTTCGCTTAATACCTTGTCCTAGAATATGGGAATTTTGTGCACCTATTGGAATGATCATACTTCCACCTAGGATTAGACCTTGGATCATTGATGAAAAAATCATATTTACTCAACTTCTTACTGTGTTACTTAAAAGATGGCGCTAATTTAGCCGTTAGCATACAATAAAGATAATTAATAATTATTATCTTTGATAAATTTTACTTATAATGCTTTGTAATGAATAAGCTAGACTATAAATTACTACACGCATTAAGTTGCGTACTAAAACATCAAAATTTTGCAAAAGCCGCAGAAGAGTTATGCATTAGCCAACCCGCCGTATCTCAACGAATCAAGCAATTAGAGCAAGTTTTAGCTCAACCTGTTCTTATTCGTTCTCAGCCAATTTCAGCAACGAGTATTGGTAAAAAAATTTTAAAGCATTATCATCAAGTACAACATTTAGAGGATAATTTACTCGCTAATATTTTACCCGAGCAACCACTTTCACCATTGACAGTTAATTTAGCCACCAATGCTGATAGCTTGGCAACTTGGCTTATTCCGGCCTTGGCTCCCTTGATAAATAAGCATCCGATTGAACTTAACTTATTAATTGCCGATGAAGCTAGAACACTTGAAAAATTAAAAGATGGAGAGGTTTTTGGTGCGATTAGCTTACAACCTACAGCATTAGCTGGTTGCCAAGTTACGCCATTAGGTGCCATGAACTACGTAATGGTTGCTTCACCTGATTTTGCACAACGTTACTTTAGCAAAGGTATTAATAAGCAGAGTTTACGTTATGCACCTGGCGTAGCCTTTGATCAAAAAGATGACATGCATATTAAGTTTATTGAGCAACACTTTGGTTTAGCTGGCGGCTACTATCCATGTCATACGGTACGTTCATCAGAAGCATTTGTTGAATTGGCCAAGCAAGGTGCCGCTTATTGTTTAGTCTCTGAAATGCAAATCGAACAAGAGATCAACAACGGGTATTTAATCAATTTATTGCCCACAACACAGATAGTACAACAGCTATATTGGCATCGCTGGATATTGGTTAAGGGCATTTATAAACAGTTATCAGATACCATTATTGAAGCTGGCCAAACGGTTTTAATAAATAAAACCGCTGATAATAGTGAAAATTAAAAACTTAGAGCCTCAAGCGGCTAAAGCTTCAAACACCTAAAGTCTCAAGTGATAACGCCCTTTATTATCTGGGTTGCCTAAAAAAGGAAGCACTTCTTGAAATTGTTTAGGCATTTTAGCGGTTGGTGTTAAATAACCACTACCTGACAGTTGATAGCCTTTGCCAATATTTGCAGTAAAGGTTACACCCAAATTATTTTTTGGCTCAAGGATGGCAACAGCTTGACCTTTATGACAGCTGAGTTTAGCAGATAGTTTCCCTAAGTTTACCTTCTCGTCAAGTACGGTCATTGCCGCTTTATTCCACTGAATATTGCCTGAAAGCTTACTACATATTGGCATTCCAGCAATAAACTCATCAATGCTGACATCAATGAAATCATGAGCTTGTATAGGCACAGGTAAATTTAGTTGAGATGTGATGGTATTCGCGGCAATAAGTAGATGTAAATCTGATAAATTTAATTCCCCTAATAAGCCTGAAATATTAACACTGCCCTCAGGACCATTAATTAATGGATCGCCGAAGGATAAATCTATACTCGGATTCAAAGTTAATAATGATAAAAAACTTAACTGACTTTTTACTTTATTGAACGATAAGTCATTAGTTTTTATTGTTGAAATTTCACTGTGCCATATTGAACCAGATACTTGTCCTACTTCAATATTTTTAGGTAATTCCACAAAGTTCAACACAAAGCTAACTGGCATCAGGGCGATAACAAAAATAAAATAAAGTGCGATAAAACCCGCTGCAATCGATAATTTTTTCTTCATTAATTTTTTCCTAACTGCAATCGTCTAACGCCCACTTGCCCAGTTTGCTCACCACGCGTTAGGTCTATCGCTTTTACTGTGATACCTTCTTGAATTGATAACCGCTCTAACCACTGTAATAGTTGGCTAAAAGCAATACTATCAATCCATACTTGTAAATCATCACCTTGCGGTTGCATACGAGTAATGGTGATAGCATTCGCGCCAGCAGTACGATTAACAATGCTAGATAAGCTACCGTTACTACGAGATTTATTGCCATTGCCTTTTGCAGCTTTATAGCGTTGGGTTTCTGTTTGCACCCAAGTTAACAAGCTTTGTTGGCGAATAAGTTTTTTCTGGGATTTATCGATATTTTCATTTAGCGGTTGCCAAATAAAGCTAAACAGTAGAAAAACAACAACCAAAAATCCTAAAGCAGAAACCAGTTGTTGTTCACGAGTATTTAGTTGTAACCACCAAGCCTTCATGAGCGATCTCCTTTGCTTTTATCGCTTATGCTGAATGAACCCGAAATTTTATCACCTTGGTTATTTTGCGCACCTTGTGAAACAGTTAATTGTTTAGCTTCTAGGGCATTCTTGAATTTCTCAAAATGCTGATAATCACTTGCCGTTGCTTGCATTCGTAACTCTTGACGTTTGCTATCAAATTTCAATGTTTCAGGCTTTAGTTGAGGCACTTGCTGAAAGGCAGGCACGAGTTTATCAAGCATCACTAAAAAACCTTTATCATTTGTACTTGAGCCAACTTCAGCCAACTTACGTTTAAGTTGTGAACGTATAGTAGTCACTCTCACTCGTTTAGTTTTTGGAAATGCTTTTTTATAAACCTCGATAATTTCTTGTTCAACTTTTGCTTGTTCGTTATTTATTTTCATCAAAGTGACAGATTTAAAAACCACATTTAATAACAACGCGCATACCAATAAACCTGCTGCCCAAGCCCAAGTTTTAACTACCGGAGAACGTTGTGTTTTTACTTGGAACTCACCCTGCAATAAGTTAAATTTTTGTTTGCTAGCATGCTGAGCTAATAAAGCTAATGGCAATTCAGCCGCTTGATTTTCAATATTCAGCTCGCTATCAGCATCATCAATAGCAGAAAAATCAGAGTAAACATGAATAACAGGATCTTGCTCTTGCCATGTTTGCGATAAAATAGGCCAAAGATTGGCATCAAATGTTGCTCCCTGCCAACTACCTTGACGTAATAATATTTGCTCACCTAGTTGAATAGCTTGCCATGTTTGCTCAACAGTTGGCATGGCCAATACATCAGGTATCATGGTTTTACAGGCAATATCTGCATTAGCTAACCATAATTGCCATTGCTGCATTTGTGCTTGTTCAACCACAGCAACAAAGCAATTTTCATCACCAAACTGAGGTTTAAGCTCACTATAAGCAAAAAATAATTGCTCAACCTCTTGTGCTAAATCATCTTCAAGCATAAAAGGCACTGCCATGCGCATCGCCTTTTGAGATTTTGCTGGCACATTTAAGCTTTTTAGCAGGACATCACAACTGGGCACAAAAGTGATCACTTTGCGTGTTTGTGCTTTTTCAGTTAATTGACTCAGTCCACTAGCATTTGGCAACTCACCACTGGCGATAATTTCTTGCTCAGCGTTAGCCCAAACTAACCAATGAATAACATCATCAGCTTGACTACCTAAACGAATAAAAAGTGTTTCTGTCATTAGTCACGTCCTATCGTGCGGCTAATTACTCTTATTTGGTTGTTCTTTTCAACCTTTAAGATGGAATTTAAAATAAAAAAACTGTTATTAAAATTAGTGCTGGCCCTGAGTTTAAAGTATTCGCTATCAACAACAAACTGCTCTTTTTTGTCTTCTGATAATTTAAGTTTACTCACTTCAGGTAATTTAAAAAAGTCATCAACTTTTTCAAAACCTTTTTCCTCTCTGGCACTTAGTATTTGTTCAGCTTCATCACGAGAGCTACCTAATAGCGCTTGTAATAATTCAGGGCGTTCGGTGACAAGTGTATTAATATTAATTTTATGCAACTTATTATTAGGCAATACACAAACATGTTCTTTCAAAGCGTTAATTACTGGCACGGTAAAATGCTCAATGGTGCGTAATTCATTCACACTGGCTAAATAATTATTAGCGGGTAAATAAGGAAACTCCTTAGCTGAATAATCATTATCTTCTGCGCCACCTGCGCTGACAATAGAACTATTTTCATCGAGCCAATCGGTCAATGCATCAGCCATATACTCAGCTTCAAACTCACCCACTTCTTCAATATTTAAAGCGACGATCAGTTCTTCTAACACCAATCTTGCTGGCAGTTTAGGATTTTTTTCATCTGTGCTAGTCGATTCACCTCGTAGCGCATTTAAATTCAAACAGGCTTGTAAATCAAAAATCTCACCGGTAATTTGACCAAAATCAACCGGGTAGGTCGTTTCACCTTGTGCCCATATTTGTTCTAAATTTGTCACATCAGGTTCATCTTCAAAGGCGGTAAATAAAACTCTTTTAGTAAATGCCTCAGCCCCCATCGCGTACCAATATGCTTGTTGGTTATAACTGATATTAGTGCTGCGCTGTACTTGTAATTGCAAGCGAGCCAGCATTTGAGTAGCAATAACTGCAGCAAGTGCAACGATTAACATCACGGTGATCAAAGCCACGCCGTTTTCTTTACATGAAGTTTTGCTATCACTTGAAAGCATCATGTTTTATCATCCTTAGCTTCAGTTTCATCACCAACTGTTACTAAAAATTGTCGATGAATTTCACCTAAATCTTCGGTTTCAATGATCACTTTTATTGCTAGCGGAGAAGCTTCATCATCTAATTGCTGTTGCCATTTTCTCTTATAAAAATATTCAAATTTAAGCGATAATACCCCGCCAATCAAATGCCGGATTTTAGGTTCTTCACCAACAACAGCATCAACAAAATTATAATGCAAACGTTGCAACTTATTATCATAAAGTCGATAGGCAACTGATTGCACATCACTACGCGGAATAAGCAAACCAGGATTAGTCCAGCCATTACGAACAAAGGCAATCGCTTGGTCATTTGATTGTAAAGCATCTACATCAGTATGAATAAAAGTTTCTAGCGGCGCTTCACCATCAACACGCATAGAGCGTTGGGTTATTTGGAGAAAATCACGTTCAATCAATAACCATGCTCGCTGCACTTCATTTAAACGCTTCATGCGCTGTTGCGAATATTCATCACTTTTTAGTACACCATCAAAAATACTAAAACTTGCCAAGCTGATCATCGCAAAAATTGATATTGCGAGTAAGACTTCAATTAAAGTAAAACCTATCGCTGGTTTTTTCTTAAATGCTAACATTATTTGCCTGTGCCTTTTGATACATAGGTCATCAAACTAGTCAGTGCTAACTTATCTTTTTCTTCCATGCGTATTTCAATCACCACGGCACGCATATCGTTATCGGTAGTTTTTATCACTTTCTGTAACCAGTGCCATTCACGACCAGCTAGTGTTGTAGTGCCTTTTTTATTGTTTTTAGGTGGCCAAGTTTGCTCTAGAGTCACTGAAACTAATTGGTCCGCCGCAATCCAATCGGCATACATTTTATTTTCAAGAATTGATAAATTGTTAAAATGACTGTCTGCAGTGCTTAATAGTGCAATACCCGCCATGGAAAATATTGATAACGCTAACAACACTTCTATTAAGGTAAAAGCTAACAGCTTACGTAAACTTTTTCTCAGCTGTTGATTGACGTGCTTACTCCGTTTATCTGCCATAAACATCACCGCCATCTCTGCCATCATCCGTTAACCTTGCGCCAAGGTTACGACCATCAATGATTGGCCCTTCAATTCTTACTGGTGTGGTATAACCGCCAACAACATTAAATTGAACTTCTTCTGACAGATAATTATTTTCAATAAAGGTAAACTCCAGCTTAAATGGTGTTATATCACCGCCAGATAGTAAGTAAACTTGGGGAATGATACGCTTCTTCTTCTGTTCATCCTCATCACTCCCTTGCTCACTATCATCTTCAGTGTCTTGTTCTTCTCCAAAATCTATTTCGTCGTCCTGCTCAAATTCATCTTCATCAGGCACGAACAATTTGGCATCAATTAACGATGGCTCTTCTATGGGCAAGTCATCTAAAACGAGAGAGATTGTGATTTCTTCAGGTAATTGATAAATCGCCAATGCGTCATTATCTGCCACATCACTCCAACGAACACCGTCATAACCAACAAACTGATAACTATCCTTGTCGATAACTAAGCCAATTTCTACGTTATTAAGCAAAGCATAATCAGAGGCAAGATCAAAAATACCCGCAAAGCGGGCACTTTCTTGTTGTAACTTAGCTTCAGGCTTATTACCACCAACATTGAACTGAATTGCGGCAACCATTAAGCCAATAACGACGATCACTAACAGCACCTCAATTAAGGTAAAACCTTTGCTCTTTTGGTGGTTAGATTTTATTTCCATAAATATTCACGTGCGCAATTAACAAGATGTGTTATTGATACTCGCCTAAGTTCCAGTTACCAATATCATCTTCAGTATCTGCTTCACCGTCCGGTCCCATAGAAAATATATCCATTTTACCATGTTCACCAGGATTCAATAATTGATAATCATTACCCCAAGGATCCTTTGGTAAGCGCTGTATAAAGCCACTCTCAGGAAAACGGCGTGGCAATGGCTCAATATCAGTTTCAGTGGTTAATGCCTCTAGACCTTGCTCAGTAGTAGGATAGTCATAATTTTGAGAGCGATACATGTTTAACGCATTTTCAAGAGAACCAATATCAATCACTGCTTTTTGTTCACGGGCAGTATCTTGGCTACCCACTATGTTTGGCACGACGATACTAACAATCATACCGATAATTACCAGTACCACCATTATTTCTATCAAGGAAAATCCGGTTATGTGTCTATTGTTCTTTATTGGAGAATGGTTCATCTTTTTTAATTTCCTATTAGGGTATTCAACTGAAGTATTGGTTGTAATATTGCCATCACTATAAACAATACAACACCAGCCATAGTGATCATAATAGCTGGCTCTAATGCCTTTAATGAAATATTCATTAACGCTTCAAATTCTCTATCTTGGTTATCAGCCGCGCGGCCAAGCATATGTTCAAGCTGACCACTTTTTTCACCACTGGCGATCATGTGCAACATCATCGGAGGGAATAGTTTAGTTTGTTCTAATGAGACACGTAAGCTGGTGCCCTCACGTACTTTATCAGCAGATTGCTTTACTTTATCTTTAATGTATAAGTTATCGAGCACTTCACCGGCAATGCTCATACTTTCTAGTAACGGCACAGCACTCGCGGTTAATATGCTTAAGGTACGAGCAAAACGAGCAGTGTTTACTCCACGAGCCACTTTACCTAAAGCAGGCATTGATAACATATTTTTATGCACGCGATACCTAAAAACTTGTTTCTTCAATAATTGTAGGAAAGCCATGATACTGGCAGCAATCAATAAAAATAGGAACAAACCATAGTTTTGTAAAAACTCACTTGCGGCAATTAGGAATTGAGTTGAGCTGGGTAAATTAGCGCCCATATGTTCAAATTGACCAACTATTTGTGGTACTACCGAGGTTAATAACACCACAATAACGCCAATCGCTACCACTAACATGATAATAGGGTAAACCATGGCTTGGATCATCTGAGAGCGAAGTTGTTGGCGCTGTTCGGTATAATCAGCAAGACGATCAAGAACTTTGTCTAAATGACCTGACTTTTCTCCTGCTGCCACCATAGCGCGAAATAGATTATTAAAGGCTTGCGGATATTCAGCCATACTTTCCGCTAAACCATAACCTTCAGTAACTTTAGTTCGCACTGCCATGACCATACTTTTAAGGCTGTTTTTTTCACATTGTTCAGCAACCGCAAGCAACGCTTCTTCAAGTGGTAAACCTGACTCAACCAAAGTAGCTAATTGACGAGTGAACAATGCTAATTCTGTAGCCGATATTTTTTTGTTACCACCAAAGCTACTACTTTTGGCTTGTTGTTTACTTTTTTGTAAACTAGCCGCTACTTCAGTAGGCATTAAGCCTTGGTCACGTAATACCGCACGCGCTTGTCTTGGTGTGTCGGCTTCGATGACACCTTTTTTTATTTTCCCGCGACTATCAACCGCTTGGTAATCAAATGCAGCCATCAGTTAATCTTCACGGGTAACACGTAAAACTTCTTCTAGAGTAGTGATACCTAACATCACCTTATCGAAGCCATCACGACGAATACTTGGAGTAGACTTGCGAATATATTTCTCTATCGCCTGTTCCCCTTTACCATTGTGAATAATTTCTCGTACTTTATCATCAACCGTTAATAATTCATGAATACCCGTTCGACCTCTATACCCTTTATGGTTACATTCAATACAACCGATTGCACGGTAAATAGGCGCTTTATTAGTTACAGGTAAACCTAGAATATTTAACTCTTCTTCATCAGGCAAATGACTCATCCGACAATGAGGGCATAAAGTACGTACCAATCGTTGTGCTAATACACCCAATAAACTTGATGAAAGTAAAAAAGGTTCTACCCCCATATCTTCCATACGGGTGATCGCTCCAGAAGCGGTATTAGTATGCAAAGTAGATAGAACTAAATGCCCAGTTAAACTCGCTTGAACCGCAATTTGCGCCGTTTCTAAATCACGAATTTCACCCACCATCACCACATCAGGATCTTGTCGCAATATAGCCCTTAAACCTCGAGCAAAAGTCATATCCACTTTAGTATTAACCTGAGTTTGCCCAATGCCTTCAATGGCATATTCAATTGGATCTTCTACAGTAAGTACGTTACGTTCTTTTGCATCAATTTGACTTAAACCTGCATAGAGCGTGGTACTTTTACCTGAGCCAGTAGGACCGGTAACTAAAATAATGCCATGAGGTTTTTCAATCAATAACGAAAACTTAGCTCTGTTGGCGTCAGTCATGCCTAAGTCTTGTAAATCTAAACGAGCAGAATTTTTATCAAGTAAGCGTAATACTACACGTTCGCCATGACCTGTAGGCATAGTAGATACTCGAACATCAACCGCACGACCGCCAATACGTAATGAAATTCGACCATCTTGAGGAATGCGTTTTTCAGCAATATCAAGTTTTGCCATTACTTTGATACGAGAAACTAATAATGAAGCCAATTTACGATTTGGTCTTAATACTTCGCGTAAAACACCATCCACACGAAAACGAATTTGCAGCGTTTGCTCAAAAGTTTCAATATGAATATCCGAAGCATTTTCTTTAATCGCTTCACTGAGCATGGCATTGATCAGCTTAATGATAGGAGCATCATCTTCGTTTTCTAATAAATCTTCACTTTCAATCATTTCATCGGCAAGGGAGTATAAATCGACCTCATTACCGATATCTTCCATCATTTGTTGTGCTTCTGATGAATCACGTTGATAAACATCAGTCAGTAATAATTCAAAGTTTTCTTCTGTTTCAACCACCACAGAAAATGCTTTTTTAACAACCCGACGAACCTCAAAAATACTTTCTGCTGAAACATTCGCTAAACAATGCAACCGCACTTGTTGCTCATCATGAGTTAGTAATACCTGATGACGCTTGGCAAAACCAAAAGGTAAACGTAGCACTTGAAGCTGCGGTTCATTCGTTACTGTTAACTCTTGTTTACCATCACTTTCTTGATCACTATGACTCTTTTCAGCATTTAACAACTCGTTCATGATTATTGCTCTTGCTCAGCAGTCTTATTAACTTTCTTTTCAGAGTTATTTTTTTTGCTGTCTTTGTCTTCCATGTATGCATCAAAAGAAGGTGGTAGCGTTAGTTGTTCATTCCATTTAGGTAATAATGGTAACTTTTCATTACTCATTAACTCTAAACCATCTTCTCGTTTGCGTAATTCATCTGCACGAATAAAGTTATATTTCTTCTTACTAATTTCATTCATTAACGCGCCATCACGGATAATAGTAGGACGGATAAACACCATCAAATTACGTTTGCGCGTGGTATTACTAGTCGATTTAAACAAATGGCCAATAATTGGAATATCACCTAACAACGGCACTTTTTGTACGCTTTCTTGCACGTCTTCATCAATCAATCCACCAAGAATAACCGTCTGACCACTATCGACCATCACAGTAGTTTTTATTTCACGTTTATTGGTAATAACATCAACACCAGTCGCGCCACTCACTGAAGATACTTCTTGTTCAATAGTCAGCTGAACGCCAGAGCCTTCATTCACTTGAGGTGTTACGGTTAATTTAATACCCACTTCTTGACGATCAACCGTTTGGAATGGGTTGTCATTACTGCTGCCCGTTGTAGAGCCTGTAATTATAGGAATTTCTTGTCCAACAAGGAAATGCGCTTCTTCGTTGTCTAGTGTAGTAATGCTTGGTGTAGCCAGAATATTAGAATTAGTATCAGTGCTGACTGCTTGCACAACAGCGCCCCAGCCATCTTTCACTATACCAAACATACCACCACTTACCGTACTGAGTAAGGTAGCCGCTGCAGAAAAGTCACCTAAAATATCATTTTTTCTATATTGATCGCTGATTTTTTCCCCTGTTTCTGACGAGTACACTGCAGGAACTATTTCGCCCTTTTGCGTTTGTGCCGACTCAGCTGCGGCTGCAATCGAACTTATAGATGCAGGACCATTGGTAAACTGTGTCATCGCGCCAGTTTCGTTAAGCCATTGCACACCTAAACTAACGCCGTCACCTTCAAACACTTCAACAATAATTGCTTCAACCAAGACTTGTGCTCGACGAACATCTAACTGATGGATTACTGACTCTAACGAACGCAACATATCAGGTTGAGCGGTGATCACTAAACTATTAGTATCTTCGTGAGCATCAATACTGACATTACGGTTTTTACCCTTTGCTCTCGACGACTTAGTGGTGCTACTTTCTGCTTCAATTGACTCACTGACACCTTTAAGCACTTTGACCAAATCTTCAGCTTTAGAGTATTTGAGGTAATAAACTCGGGTATTACCATTGGTTTCTAATTCACTATCAAGACGAGAAATAAGCTTAGTAACACGTTCTCTGGCTTGTTTTTCACCACTGACGATAACGCTATTGGTACGTTCTTCAGCAACAATTTTTGGAATTAGGAAGCTTGGTGTGCCTGCCTTGCCTTGTTTGCTCTTACTAAGCGCCTCAATAATACGCACCATTTCTGCAGCAGAAGCGTATTTTAACTTAATAATTTGTACATCTTGATCGCCCGCGCGATCAACACGTTTGATCACTTGTACTAAACGTTCAACACCTGCTGCAGTACCAGTTAGCATAACCACGTTTGCTGGGTCGTAATTAGTAACATTACCGCCACCGGCTTGATCAGACATTTGACGTAATAACGGTACAAGTTCACGTACCGTGACATTTTTAACTTCAACTATACGGGTGACCATTTCATCGCCATGTCCCGGGTTTTCATCATCAACAACTGGAATAGCGGCTGATTTTGCCTTTTTATTACGAATAATTTTAATGATATTATTGCCAGAATCTACGGCAGCAAAACCATAAACTTCTAATACATTAAGAAAAAAGTCGTAATATTGCTCTTCTGTTAATAAGTCATAACTGCGAACTTTAACTTTACCACGTACATTAGGGTCAACAATCATGGTTTTTTTCAGGTTTTTACCCACCACATTGATAAATTCAACCAGTTCCACATCTTTAAAGTTAGGTGAATACTTAGCGGCGCTTGCTGAACTTGCAGTTAATAGCACACCATTAAAAACTAAAACGGTTGATACCATCACCAACACTCGTTTTAACCAAGACGTATTGACTGCCTTGCCCATGAAATATTCCTTATAACTCATTAATTGATACCAAATAGAATTTCGATCATTTCACCATTGCGATCAATCAACAATGATAATTCTTGTGCTTCTTTTAGCGCTTTTAACGCTTGCGCAGCTTCTCGTGGCTGGGTTAAATCTAAGCCATTCATTTGCACTGCAATATCTCCAGTTTTTAAACCTGAAGATTGAAAGAACTGTGCTTTCTTCCCTGGCATTAACCGATAACCAACCACTTTACCAGCTTGTCGTTTTGGCGATATTCTCAAGTAATCGGTAATTTTCCCCGGGTTTTGATTAATATCTGCTTTGAGTTGAGCAGCACTTTCACTCAAAGCTTTATTATTTCGCTGATCAACCACGTTCGGGCCATCTACTTGTTGTTGTTTACTTCGATTGTTAACTTGATTAACAACTTTACTAGGAGCTTTTGTCGCTCGATCTTGTTCTTGCTTACTATACTTAAAGCCATCAAGCATCAATGTTTCAAGCCGGCCCGATTGTTTAATTAGTACTCGGTCACGAAAAACACGATTTAATACTGCTCGAGTGCCGATTATCTTATCACCAATGCCATATGTTTCTTGTTTACCGTTATTTTCAATAACCGCAACGGCAATCGATGGATCGTCACTGGCAACTGCACCAGACAAGGTTAACCTCAGCTTAGTTTCAGGTGCATCTTGCACTTTGACCGTAGCCACTTTCACTTGTTCATTAAAAACACCAAACAAATTGAGAGCCTGTAATGCGCTTACATCGGTTTGATGATTATTTACGTTACCGCTTTGCCCGATGTATGTTGGTAAAGATAGACTGTTGGTTTGTTTTTTTGGAAGTAAAACCCAAGTAAATTGCGCAAACAAATAGGCAAGATAGCACAACAGCAGCGCAGTACATGCTTTTGCTATTTTTTCTTGAGGAAGCTTTAACAATAGGTCATTTACTTCGGTTAAATTTGTAGGAAGCTGCATTATTTCTTTATTCTTCTGTTTATTTTTCTATTGAATATATCTCAATAACACCAGCGTTATTTTCAGAGTTATTGCTAATAACCGCCCTTGATGATACTTGAGCAAAGCCAAAGCAACAAGATATCTACCAATTAATTCACTAATATTTACAAAGTAACTTCATTTTAGTAATTTCTACTAGGGTTTATGATGGCGTAAACATAGTAGCTATGCTAACGTGCGCCGAATAATGATGAGTGATGAAAATCATGAAAACAAATCAAGTACCTCAAAAAAATCCCATTACTCGCCTCGATAAATGGCTGTGGGCAGCACGGTTTTATAAAACTCGTGCTATTGCCAAGCAAATGATCGATGGTGGTAAAGTATTCTATAATGGACAACGTACTAAGTCTGGAAAAGCTGTCAATATTGGCGATACCATTAAACTTCGCCAAAGCTTTGAAGAAAAGGAAGTGGTTATTATCGCTTTAGCTGATAAACGTAAAGATGCAATTTTTGGCCAAAGCTTATATCAGGAAACGACAGAAAGTATTACTAGTCGAGAGAAAAATGCACTTGCACGCAAACAAGGCGTTTTATTAAGCCCTGCAAACGAGAATAAACCAGACAAAAAACAACGTCGACAAATGCGACAATTTAAAGAAAGGAACTAAACGGTGAGCAACCAAACTGATATTTTAAATCGTTATTTATTTGATAACTTACATGCCAGAGGCGAATTAGTCCAACTTAGTCATAGTTATAAGCAAATGATTGCCGCACACAGTTACCCTCAAGGCGTACGACAACTACTAGGTGAACTAGTTGCGGCAACCTGCTTATTGACTGCAACATTAAAGTTTGAAGGTGAAATTGCCGTACAATTGCAAGGCGATGGTCCTATTGGGTACCTTGCTGTAAATGGCAATCATAATCAAGAAATGCGTGGTATTGCTCGCTTAACCGAGCAAACAGAAGCTATCGGTTTAAAAAATTTGATTGGTGAAGGAAATATGGTGATCACTATTCGCCCGGATAATGGCGAAGCTTACCAAGGTGTTGTTGCGCTTGAACAAGACACTATTGCTGGATGTTTAGCACATTACTTTGAAGTATCAGAGCAAATCCCCACTAAATTATGGTTATATCACGATGATAACAACCAGCAGGTTGCCGGTACTTTAGTGCAATTATTACCTGATGGTGATGATAAAGAAAAACAGCAAAATGACTTTGAGCATTTATGCCAGTTAACCAATACCTTAAAAGCTGAAGAAGTCTTCACTTTAGATGCTCAAACTTTATTGTTCCGTTTGTACAATCAAGAAAAAGTGCGATTATTTGAACCTCAATCAGTCAGTTATCAATGTAGTTGCTCTGAAGAAAAATGTTTAAGTGCTATTGCACAAGTAGAGCCTAGCGAGTTAAAAAGCATTATTGCAGAGCAAGGAAAAGTGAGTATGACTTGCGACTACTGTATGACTACTTATGATTTTGATGAGCTTAAGCTTATTGAGTTTATTAACCCAACTCAACATTAAGTGCTTAAAACAAAAATAAACACTAAATAAAATGCCAGCTTTTCAGCTGGCATTTTTATGTTTACTACTAACAAAAAACATCGTTAAAAGTGAATGACAGCACCTGCAAAGAGTCCTTTAAATTCAAGATCAGAATATAAGTTACTTAAATCTTCTAGCTCCATTTTTACTTCGCGATAACCTAAAGTAAGATTTACATCTATAGCAATATTATCGACTAACTCATAACTGAGTCCCGCTTGGTAGTCATATAAAGTATGATCATCAAATGATAAAAAGTTTCCTTCAGCAAACACATTAAGCCCAGTAAAGGGTAGGCCTACATTAGCTGATACGTATAATAAAGGCACTATTTCACTTGTATCGATCGTACCTGTAGTCGTTACATAAACAGGTGGATCGCCCGCTGGTGCGGTATTAGTCTTAGCAGAAACAGTAACATCACCATCAAAATCACGCGCGGTTAAACCGAAATCAAATGAAAATAAACCGTTATCAAACAGCTCATAATACAAGGTGTAATCAATATAGCTAACATTAAAACCTGTATCTATTTCAGCACCTGATACAAAGGTTTCATCATCAAACTTAAACTCTTCACTTAGCGTTGTTTTACCTGTGGTATCAAGTGTCGTACTTGATATTCTTGCATTAGGAATTAACGGTAAGGGATGTTCAAGAGCAATAAAGTAACTACCCTGTTGCTCTTTTTGCAAATTAAAATCAATTAGGTTGCCGCTTTCGCCTAACAACCCTGTTGATTCGCTATCCCATACTTGACCACCAATATATAAACCAATGGTATCAGCTTGTACATTAACGCTAAATAATGTCGCTATAGTTGCTGCTAAAACTATTTTCTTCATTTATTTTTATCCTTGACTCAATAAGTCGTTTAAATCAATTAATGCCGCGTTGGCGCGTGAAATATAATTCGCCATCACCAATGAATGATTGGCTAATAAACCAAAACCATCTCCATTTAAAATCATTGGGCTCCAAATAGATTCTTGGCTTGCTTCTAACTCACGAATGATTTGCTGAACACTGACTTTAGCATTTTTCTTTTCTAATACATCATTAAAGTCTATTTCTACTGCTCGTAAAAAGTGTAATAACGCCCAACATGCTCCTCGTGCTTCATAAAATTCATCATCAATTTCCCACCAACTGGTTTTCAACTGTAAGCTACTGGCACTTTGCGTTGACTGTTGAGCAACACTATCGCCGGCTAGATCAATATTAATTTGTTCTCGACCAACACTTGCACTTAAGCGTTGAGAATAACTACCTAGGCGTTTTGTTACCTCTTGTAACCAATCACGCAAATTATCAGCACGAGCATAAAATTGTGCCGATTGACTATTCACATCAGTTAAGCCTTGACGGTATGCATATAATGCATCCACCGCTTTTTGGTATTCACTTTCAGCACTTGGCATTGCCCAACTGGTGTGGTCTATATTCAACTGCGGTTGAGCAACTTTTAAATGTTCATTTTCTAATGACTGTGATTGTGAACGACTAAATTCTTGTCGCATTACCAACGCCATATCGCGAACCATTTCTAGAGCACCAAATTCCCAAGCAGGAATATTGTCTAAAAATACTGATGGTGGTAATGCATCATTTGATAAATAACCGCCCTGTTTATTTAATAGTGTTTCAGTGACTAAAATCAATGATGTTGTCGTGGTATAGCCTACTACTGGAGCAACATTACTTGCGGTAGCAGCTTTAGTAACTTCAGCTTTAATATCGAATTCATTAGGCTCAAAACTCCAATACACACCTAGAAAATACAAAACTAAAAATACACTAATGAAAGCTGCACTAATTGATTTAACTGAGAAATTAGCTGTCATTTTAAACTCCTAATGATGATGTTCTGTGGTTTTTTTACGCTTAATACTTTCTACCGGTAAAACAATTTTAATATCTGAACTATTGGCAAAGTGTAAGGTTAATGTTGATTGTTCACCTGCTTTTAAAGGCTTAGTTAAGTCAAATATCATTAAATGATAACCCATAGGTTGAAGCACTACCTTGCTGTTTGCGGCAATAGTTAGCGATTCTTGCTGACGCATTTTCATCATGCCGTCAGCCATAATATGCTGATGAATTTCAATACGCTTACTGAAGTCCCCCGACGCTCCCACTAAAATCATTGGCTTGGAACTATCATTAATAATTGTCATATAAGCCGATGAAATATCGGTTCCTGGTATAGTAGCTCGAATATAAGCTTGTTTAACCAAAATATTTTGGGCTTGAGCTGTATTGGCTAAAGTGAAACAAAATGCCATGACTAATAGGCTATTAATACAAATATTTATCATTTTCTTCATAAGGCGCTATACATCCCTTTTTATACCGTTTATTGTAATTTTTATATGTGTATTGTAACTAAGCTGATTGAAAATGGATAACTTAATTCTTTGTGAACAACAAAATAATGTATTAATCATCACGATAAACCGTTTTGATAAAAAAAATGCTCTTAACTCTGCTATGTACCATCAACTTTCAGAGTTGTTTATAAGTGCTCAAGATAACAATGATATTCACTGCTTACTTATTCAAGGTAATGAGCAGTGTTTCTGTGCAGGTAATGACTTACAAGATTTTTTACAACAATCTAGCACTGAAGAACTTGCTGCATTTAGGTTTATAAAAGTACTTACCGCTTTCAATAAACCGATTGTTGCTGCTGTTGCAGGTCCTGCCGTTGGCATTGGCACCACACTTTTATTGCATTGTGATATGGTTTTTAGTACCACAAATGCGAAATTCAAACTTCCTTTTACTCAATTAGGTTTATGTCCTGAGGCTGCATCTAGTTTATTATTGCCACTTAAAATGGGTCATAACAAAGCCTTTGAATTACTAGTATTAGGCAATACCTTTAGTGGTCAACAGGCCCTTGAATACGGTATTATCAATCAATGTTGCGCAGCGAATGAGCTTTTATCAATTGCTCTACAAACCGCAGAAAAAATTGCCAAGTTACCAACAGACGCGGTACAAACCAGTCGAAGGTTAATGAAGCAAGCAACTCAAGCACAAGTAGAGCAGACCATGGCGAGTGAAGTGCAAGACTTTACGCGCTTGGTAGGTACCGACACTTGTAAAAACATTCTTGGATCCTTCTTTAAATAAGCTTTAAAAGGTTGTTAATTTGCTTTGTCGCTTATTAACAACCAATTTATCTTTGTTAAAAGAACAGAAACTAAACTTTCATCTTTTTAAGTTTTTTCTTTAACTTTTTCACTTTCTTTTTAAGATCATCATCTTTATCAGTATCAATTTTGGCAAGATAACTTTTGGCTTTCTTTAACTCTTTATTATGTATGTATAACTGAGCTAAACGATACTTCACCCAAGGTTGATACTGATCATTAGCTAAAGGCATTGCTTGAATTAGTGCTGCAATACCTTGGTCAATTTCTTGCCCTGATTCAGCAGATACTTTTCCCTGTTGATAAAGCGCTCGACTTTTTTGCTCATCATTTTCTGCATACTTAATTGCTTGTTGTAAATCTGTTCGTGCCTTTTGCCACTTTTCTGCTTTAATATAAGCAGACGCTCGTGTTACATACATACTTGCATTTTCAGGGAAAGCTGCAATGCCCGCAGTAATCGTTTTTTGTGCTAATTCAGCTTCATCCGTTTGCCAATACACATTTGCCAATTGACTAAAACCTACTTCTGGCGACAACTCTTTAATTTTCAATGCATAAATAAGGGCTTCATCAGTATCGCCACCAGCAATACCCGGCGCGGCAAGATGAAATCCAACTAAATAACTTAGGGCATCAAGGTGGTCAGGATTTAATTTAATGGTGTTTTCCATCGCTTCTAACATTTCACTGGCATAGCCCAGCTTCGAAAATATACTCGCCTTTTGTGCCATGATTGCTGCACTTCGACCAAAATTATATTCAATATCAGCATTATTTGGGTGTTGCTCTCTTAACTCTTCCAGCAAGTCATAAGCATCTTCAGTATCATCCTTTGCCATTAATATTCTACTGTGAAGGATTTTACCACTAAGAGTTGACTGTTCATCTGTTGAAAGCTCAGAATAAGCACGTTGAGCAAGCGTCAGTTGACCATTATCTAACGCTGCTGCAACATCTTTTTGTGACGCAAATGCACTGGCAGTTAAAGAGAAAGTAAGAGAGACAAAAGTGAGTGAAGCAAATAGCCGTTTGGTTTTCATTATACGTCCTGTCATTATTTATTATTTTGCTAAGTAAGGTCTATAAGGCCCTCCTTAAGTATATTGTTGCTTCTTTTTATCTCGAGTCATTAACCAAATAACACCTGCAATTAATAATATTGGCCAAAAGATTCCTATCATCACCATGCCGATTGATCCTAATAGCAATAGGGTGATAAAAATTATCGAGCCAAATACACTTAAAACAATGGCCAAAGCAGCTAAAACAATAAGTACAACAACTACTGCTGAGATACTAATTGCTTTTAAAGGTTCAATTAATTGATCTCCCATGTAAACATCAACATCTAATAACTCAATAAAGCTAACACCTAAAACATAGGTTAAGAATAGTGTTGCAAACAATGCAAGTAATAACGACTTAAAAAATGACATACATTCTCCTTTTAGCTCTATATAAATGATGAAGGGTGGTAATGACTACCATAAGTTAACTATCTTTTTGATGGCATCAACACAGCAGCAACTACGTAAGCAACACCTGTTGCCACAGGAAAGGTAACTAAAGCAAAGATAGCTCCGATTCGTACCGCTAATCTAGGTAATTGATAATGCCTTGCAATGCCAGCACAAACACCAGATAATTTTTTATGCATGCCATCTTTGGCTAATGTTTTTTTGATTGAATAATTACGGTCATAAGTCATGGTCAATTTCCTCACTACTAGATTGCAACCTAATGGTTAATTTTTTCACAATTGAAATTAGTCCAGCACCAACAAATAGAATAAATGCAGGAGCTAGGCACATGACGACTACGGTAAACCAAGTAATTGTCGTCATGATTTGTCCTCAAGTTATTAGCCGTTAGCTACTTGTTTTTTTAACTCTTCAAGTTCTTGCTCAACACTTTCATCACTTTCTAAATCACGAAATTGACTTTCAAGATCATTGTTTTTAGTCATATCGTATGCCTCAACTTGTGCTTCAACAGCATCTATCTTTTGTTGATAACGTTCAAACTTACTCATTGCTTCATCAATGTTATACACCGCAGCCTTTGTTCGAACTTTTAAGCGAACTTGTGCTGATTGTTGACGTATAACATAAGCTTCTTGGCGTCGTTTTGCTTCAGCTAATTTTTCTTGTAATCGTTGACCGTCAGCTTGTACTGCAGTTAAAAACTCATCTATTTGTGCTAATTCTTCTTTAATCGCTTCAGCTTGAGTACTAACTTTATGTTTCTCAGTTAATGCAGATTTGGCTAAATCTTCACGACCTTTTGATAAAGCAAGCTCAGCCTTGGTTTGCCAATTACTAACACTCGACTCAAAGCTGCGAATTTGGCGTAGTAGTGTTTTCTTTTCTGCTATATGTTTAGCAGCTGTAGAGCGTACCTCAACTAATGTCTCTTCCATTTCCCCAATGATTAATTTGATCATTTTTTCAGGATCTTCTGCCTTGTCTAACATGCTATTGATGTTGGCATTTACGATATCTGTAAAACGTGAAAACATACCCATGATAAAGCTCCTACTCGTCTGCTGTTGTTGTGTTAGTTTTTTTTGATGATTTATTAACGATTTTACTCTCGTTACCTTTCAACAAAGGTGTATTGTTTAATTTTGCAAAATGATTTAGTTCAAGCTTGATCGATTGCTTCAGTTGTTTAGTTATGTCAGTGGCAATTTGCTTACCTTGTGCAACCAAAACTTTATTTAAAGTTTGCTCAATATTATTTTCATTTGCTGATGCATGATTAATGGTTCCAAACCCTAGAACGGCTGTAACAAGAACTAATGCTTTAGTTATGTTTTTCATGTTGATTTCCTTATTTCTCGTTTAAATATTTAGTTAACTTAAATAATTTAAGCTGCTTTATAGTGATAGTTATTACAAGCTATGTGCCAACAATTTAAAAATGCATAACCAACTGATAATAAAGAATAATTTACCAGCAAGGGAATACAAGAAGCAAAAAGGACATAATATGTCGCACTAAATAATGGTTAATTTAACTATGGTGTTAGTTAAATTAACCATCACATAAGAAAAGAAATGAATATTTGAAATGAAGTGAGTATTAATCGCTCTCTACGGGTAAAGCTGCATCGCTTCCCCATTCAGACCAAGAGCCGTCATAAACAGATAACTTTTGATAACCGCAGATATCCGCAGCTAGCGCTAATATGCAAGCTGTAACACCTGACCCACAAGAGAAAAGCAATTGTTCTTCAACTTGAGCAATAGAGTTTAAAATTAACATTAATTCATTTTTTGATAAAAACTTGCCATTAATAAATAGCTGAGCATAAGGTAAATTTAACGATTTAGGAATATGGCCACTGCGTACACCTACTCTTGGTTCATTTACTGATCCAGAGAACCGGTTAGCTGATCTAGCATCTAGGGTTATAATCCCTGGTGTATTAATTGCGGCTAAAACAAGTTGGTGATCACAAAAGTAGCTGGGATCAAACTGAGCAATGAAATTACCACTCGCTATTTCATTACTTATTGAGCTAACTGATGCAGCTTTGTTCTTCTCTAACCAAGCAGGCAAACCACCATCAAGTACAGCAACATGCTTAAAACCCATAGCTTTAAACATCCACCAAGCTCGTGGAGCAGAATAAACACCAATATCATCATAAATAACAATTTGACTATTTTTGTTAATTCCTAAGCTTTGTGCGGCCAACTCAAACTGCGCTTCATTTGGCATAGTGTGCGATAAAGAACTCGATAAATCTGAAAAGTCACCTTTTAAGTCGAATCGTTTGGCGTTTGAAATTGTGACATTGGGCCATGCGGGTAAAACTTGTTTCTTATCACCAACGGCTGGAATACTTGCATCAAGAATCACGAGCTCTTGATTATCAATTTGATGAGATATTAATGTTTGGAGTTGTTCAACAGAGATGAGTTGCTTAAAAGTATCTTGCATAAGATATTTTCATCATGAAGTAATAAAAATAAAATAGCTAATTTTGAAGTTATTGTACAGAGTGCGCTAAGGTTTACTTAGCAATTAGATTCATCGATACTAAAAGTGATAACACGTTATTCATTGATAATAATGTTAAAACTGCTTTTCTTCTTCAAGTACGCTCACCACTATAGAAAGTGTTAATAAAGCGACAGCAGGCACCATCATAATGCTAAAAATTGTAAATATGCTTAACATGTTATTTTCCCTAATTTCATTTAATTACTACTAAAGACGCAATTAGTAGTACAAAGGTTGTGCCAGAGATCAAATAAAAAACTAACCTATTGAAAATTAAATGAATTTAGTTTTTACATATTAAGTACCTTTGTAACAATTCCCCATGGTAACTTGTTATTTGGTTAAATAAGCCACTTTATAGTCTAAAATATATATCAGATACTATATTTCACAATATTAAGTTTTTACGTTTCCCGAATTCGGGAGAAGGAAATCCCGAAATAGGGACATTGATATGAAGATTAAGTAAATTAAATTAACGCTTCCACTTTAGCATAAGCATCAAACAAAACTTGGCTAGTCACATTCTTATCACTGCAATGCTCACTTAAGTGACGACGAAACTGTCGGGCCCCCGGTAAACCATTACACAACCCCAACATATGACGAGCAACATGCCAAACACGACCACCGTTAGCAACATTTTGATCAATATAGCTCACCATTTGTTCAATAACCTGCTTTCGAGAAAGCTCTTCACCAGATTGTTGATAAACAATATTGTCAGCTCGTGTAAGCATATAAGGATTTTGGTAAATTTCACGACCTATCATCACACCATCAATATGCTTAAGGTGTTCGTTGCATTCGTCAAAGGTTTTAATGCCACCGTTGATAGAAATTTCAAGCTCTGGGAAATCTTTTTTTATTTGGTAAACACGACCGTAATCAAGCGGCGGTACTTCTCGATTTTGCTTCGGACTTAATCCACTTAACCAAGCCTTGCGTGCGTGAATGATAAAATGCTGACAATTAGCCTGCGCTACTACATTGATAAATTGATGCAAAAATTCATAACTATCAAGATCATCAATACCAATACGAGATTTCACAGTAACAGGAATATTCGCCACCGCTTGCATTTCATTTACACATTCAGCAACCAATTGCGGTTCAGCCATTAAGCAGGCACCAAAGCGACCATTTTGAACCCGGTCAGACGGACATCCGACATTGATATTAATTTCATCATAACCATATTGTTCAGCAATTTTTGCACACTCGGTCATTGCTTTAACGTCACTACCACCAAGCTGTAAAACCAATGGATACTCTTGATCATTAAATGATAAATAATCACCTTTACCAAATAAAATAGCTCCTGTAGTTACCATTTCGGTATACAGCACAGTATGTTTAGACATCACACGATAGAAATAACGGCAATGGCGGTCAGTCCAATCGAGCATGGGCGCACAGGATAGTTTATGAGAAATCATGAGGTTAAGTGATATTTTCCAGTTTTAAAGAATGATTTTTACAATCACAATAATCTGGGAATTATACGCAAAGATGCCCAACCAATCCATAGTATTCATATTAACTAAGCAATGTCTTTTAATACCACAAAGCAGTCTAAATTATCATAGCAACAAACTCCATGTTTATGTCCGATTTCTTAAAGAATTGCTGACATTAGAATAAATAGTCTATGGCGCTTTCGCCCCCAAAGCGCCTTAGAATATTTTATACAATTAAGTTAGATCTACTTAACTAAATGTTTTGATAAAAATTAATCAATCCCGCTGTAGAGCTATCATGAAGATCGTTAATTTTACCACTTGCCAACTCATGCTGAATTTCATTTGCCAGTCCTTTGCCTAACTCAACCCCCCATTGATCAAAAGAACAAATTTTTAAAAGGATCCCCTGAACAAATATTTTGTGTTCATACAATGCAATTAAACTACCTAATGAATGAGGCGATATACGTTTCAACAAAATGCTATTAGTCGGTCGATTACCTTTATGAACTTTATGGGGTGCTACCTTATCAATATACTCGTCAACTCGCCCTTTTGCTTTTAAATCTGCTCTCACTTGCTGTTCATTTACACCCGACATTAATGCTTGAGTTTGTGCAAAAAAGTTAGCCATAAGTGTTTCATGGTGACCTTTTACCGGAGTAACACTTTCAACAGAGCCGATAAAATCCGCTGGAACAATATTATTACTTTGATGTAAATACTGATAAAAAGCATGTTGACCATTAATACCTAATTCTCCCCAGATTGAAGGAACAGTAGCATATTCTACTTTTTCTCCGTCCCAACTTACCGACTTACCATTACTTTCCATTTCCGCTTGTTGCATATAGGCTGACAACATATGCAACGATTGATCATAAGGTAATATCGCCTGTGAACTTGAACCTAAAAAGGTACAATTCCATACACTGATTAATGCTAATATTACGGGTGCATTAGCTTGTAGAGGTACTTCACAAAAATGTTGATCCATCTCTTGTGCACCCTCAAGTAGCTCTATAAATTTATCAAAACCAAGATCTAGCGCAATAGGAAGACCTATAGCAGACCACAACGAGAACCGGCCTCCAACCCAGTCCCACATCTCAAAGATATTATTAACATCAATACCAAAATTTACTGCATTTTCTTTGTTTGCAGTAACGGCTACAAAATGTTTTTCCACCGCTTTATGATCAAATGAAGAAGAAACTAACCATTGCAGTGCAGTCTTAGCATTGGTCATAGTTTCCGTAGTAGTAAATGTTTTACTTGAGACAATAAACAAAACTTTTTCTGGATTGAGTGGCCTTAATACATTCGCTATTTGTGTGCCGTCAACGTTAGAGACATAATGAACATTAATACCATCGTCACTGTATTGCTTAAGTGCTTCAGTCACCATTTGAGGGCCAAGGTTTGACCCACCAACCCCAATATTTACCACATCGGTAATGCGTTTACCTGAGTAACCTTTCCACTTCCCTTGTCTAATTTGCTCAGTAAAACTTTCCATTTTCATCAATGCGCTTTCCACGCAATCAGTGACATTTTCCCCATCAAGTAAAATGGCTCGCTTTTGTCTATTTCGCAAAGCTGTGTGTAATACCGCCCTATCCTCAGTGCGATTAATACGTTCACCACGAAACATTTTTTCTCGCCAACCTTCAACATCACAAGCTTTAGCCAAATGAAGTAAACGATCAATCGTTTCTTTGGTAATGAGGTTTTTAGAGTAATCCAGTAGCATTGATGGTAGCTGAATAGAGAATTGCTTAAAGCGTGATGCATCTTCAGCAAATAAGTGGTTCATATGCTGATTTTTTATTCCTTCTGCATGTTTGCTTAATGCTTTCCAACTATTTAGAGATTTTCTTGAATTCATTTGAGTCCTACGGATAAAAATAGTGTATAGCATTGTCTTCCTTCACAAAAAGACAATGCTGTTAATTACGGTAATAAACCGCATTTTTAATTAATCTTGCACATATTCAATTAATTCAATTTCAGCTAATTGAGTGATATTGCCACTATGATTATTCATCAACAATCTATAGTAGCTATATGCTGTATCATTACTAAGGCTATAGCGGCGCTTTTCAAAACGTTCGGTAAAATATTGTTGATTTTGTTCATCTAAAACCTGCCAATTGACACCGTCATTAGATGCTTTCAAAATCCAATCCGCGGGATCACGTTCAGGTGAATCATTCGCTGAGGTTATGGTATATTCTGAAATAATAAAGGCTTTATTCTCGGAAAACTGAAACTGTATCCAGCTATTGCTGGAAAAATCTAGCCATTTTGTTTGACTAATATTATCAAAAGCATTCTCAGCTCCTTCATTGGGTAAATTTTCTCCTTTAGCTAGGATAATGCTTCCTTCATCGTCCGTTCTGTCATATGCACTATATCCTTGAACCTTTGTGGTAAAACTCCAAACTTCACCCGTCACAACTCCAGTGGAATGTTGCTCATCTATACGCCAAAAGTATGTTGTCGCTGGTTGTAAATCAGTTAAGGCGATACTCGTTTGGCTCTGATTAGCAAGCAAATCAGTAGCTGAAATTTCTGCTGAAGTAGAAAAATAAACATCATGACTTATTGCATTAAAACCAGCTTGCCAACTTAATGTGGTATCTGTATTGATAAAGGTATCACTATTGCCAGGAACGGGTACATCAGCTCGTGATACCGACGTTTGGCTAATAATTAATGCGGTATTGATAGCCGAAGCATATTGGGCTGCACCTTGACTACCATTACACTTTTTAACATCATCATACAACCAGATGAATCCACCTGAAATATTATCTTTCCAACCACGAAAGTCACTTTCTACTTCGTTAGGTGAACGACCATCATTACAATTAGTACCATGGTCACTCCATAATCCCATGCTGACTTTTAAATCACCAAAAAGTGAGTTCCAAACACTCGGTTGATTTCCTGCACCTCCGGCATATCCTTGCACATGAACTCTATCAACTGTGCCTGGGCGTTGTTCATTTATGTTTTCATATGTATCAGCCCAAAAATTTTGAGCGGTATACGGAGCAAAAGTTACTTTAAAACCAAGGTCAGCTAACATCACACCGAACTTGGTTGCTGACTCAACGTGATAATTACTTTCATCATCAAAATCAATCGCATCGATAGAAGGGATAGCCTCTTTTAATGCTTGAAAATTTTTGTACAAAATACTATTTTCGCCAGTGCCTCCGGACGAAATTAATGTTTGAATACGCTCAAAGTCAGGCACTCCATAAGAAGCAACACCAAATTGTACTCGATCAACACTGGTTGGACTCTCTTTCAAACTCGCTATTTCTTCCGGCCATGAATCTCGCCCCACGTATATGCCATTACTTACAATTAGCTGATCGTTGTAAATCAGGTCGCCATTACTTTCAACATGAATAGTCCAAAAATTTATCGTAGTAAAACCTGAATGCTTTAATTCATTCATTGTAACTTGGCCACCAAAATAAAGGGGGCCACCGCCATAAATAGTAGAATCTGCTTTAATATTACTGCCATTACCGGGGTCTGGAATAGGTACAGGAGTAGGTATTGGAGTACTATCACTGCTTCCTCCACCACACGCAGTTAGTATCGACATACACGATATAATTAATAAGTTACTTAAGTGTAGCTTAAAGCTTTTTATAAGGCCGGGGTTCTTGTTTTTAATCATTATAATGACTCTCTTTTTATTTTTTATTTAGCTAGTTAATTAGTTAATAGTTATGTTTAATTGTTATTACCAGAAACAAATGTAATCGATTGCATGTCATTACAAAATAATAGAGTTATTAGGTTATTACCCTTGGAATAATTCTTTTAAAAATATATTTTTACGGAATAACTAAGGAATAATATTGGTCTTTGTCGGGTCAAAGATTGCAAGATAGACTGTGCTCCATAACTGTGCCGCATTTGATTCTGTTTTATCGCCTAAGCGTTGACCAAATGATTCAATATGATACTGAGCGTTTTTATATGACCACGACCATAACTCTGCATTGTTGATTTCATCTGTTGCATTGATAACTTGCCAAAGCTTCTCTTGCGCCTGCACAAGCTGGTTTTGAGCATACGCACTAAGGTCACTTCGTAATAATTGTCGTTCGATTCCCGCAGCAAATAAGGCTTGCTGCCACGACCAGATAACCTCACCGTGATAATGTTGATTGCTAAAGTGCTGCTTTAAGCCATCGTTTGCATACACAGAGTTCGCCACTAACAACCCTACCCCAGTCAATAAACCTGCAGGATAAGGCCGTAAGGTTACTTTTATAATATTAAGTAGTTCAGCTTCGCTTGGCTTGCTAAATAACAGTGTAAAACCACCATCTGAATGAATAACAGCAATGGGCTTACCTTGCTTATCTAAAGATAAGGCGTTAAATGTTAATGGCGGTTCGCCAATTGACGATAACGCTAGACTTGGTGGCACACCGTTTTTGGCAGCATGTTGTTGTATAGATTGCTTGGCACTTACATTAGTTAAAGTAACCTTAAAATGTGCAGGAGCATTTTGCTGCCAGACCTTAGCCATAGCACTTGCACGGCTAAAGCGAGTAGCAAGGGTGTTATCAGCTGCAAATAAGCCACTATTAATTAGCCGGGCTATCGCATGTAAAGCCGCTGGTACAAACACGGCATTAACATTAAAAGGGACCTTGCCAAAGCCTAATCCTTCACCGCTATCACGCCACTCCCCTACTGTGTCGCCTTTATTTATTTCTATTAAATTTTCTACTTTAGGGTTGTTAGCATACTGATTTGTCATCGACATTACGTAGTCAAAATTTTTCAATAACCGCTCGCTATATAATTGACCACTATGCGTTTTTCGACTTAGAAAAGATTTTGCTGTAGCAATATCTTGGTTAAGTATGTATTCAGCAATAATCGGCGCTAACATATAGTCATCATCAACCATCTTATAATCGTAAAATGCCTGATCATTGCTCTGCCCGTTTTCTCTAAGATGTCTCAATACGGAAAATTCGCCAATATCTTCCTCATGAGCTACTTCGCCATGGTTATTCAATCGTTCGATGACAGAGCCAAGGCCAGCTTCAATAACAGCGGGTTGTAATACTGGCATAAGTAATCGCACTGACATTAAGGTATCACGGCCAAAATAAGTAGCAAAACGCCAAGAACCCGCCAGCATTTTTTCCTGATAACTTAAAAATGCCAGTACATTTTTAGTCATGTCGTCTTGGTTATTAGTAGTGGTTAATAAATCATTTTTTACAATAGGTGTTAACGGCTTATCTCCTGACAATGCCTTAATGTTAAGCACTAAAGGTAAATCGTTCTCAGCGGTAAATATTACTGGTTTGCCATTACCTCCAGATACTTGGCCTTGAATAACTTCAACATCAAATTTATAGCCTGATTTACCATCAAGACGGTCACGATACCAAGTCACCCTTTGCTTGTTAACGGTCAGGGTATTTTTTATCTCACTCGCCACCACGCCTGAATGCAAATAATCACGAATAACCCGCACGTTACTTAATACCGCTTGCTTAACTTCCAGTCGCTTAGCCGAAGTAATGAGCTGCGCTTCTATGCCATAAAGTAGTTGCTCACGCTTATTCGTTTCCTGCAATGCTGATATTTGCTGTATTTCTTGCCATTGCATTGGCTGTTCGAGCGCGTTAAACCATAAACTGACACCGCTATTTCCAGCAGGGAAAGCAACAACAACTCTTGGTGAAGTACCTGATTTTAATAATGTATGAGCGGCAACATTTCCTTGTCTAAAAAATTTATTGTAGATTTTTCCTTCTTTAATAGAAAAATTCAATTCAGGTAGTTCAGCCACAACCGAACTTTCCTTTGGCACAGTGCTTGAATTACTTATTACTTTAGTATTGGCACAAGCAGAACAGCTAACCATGATGATTATCAGCACGATATTCTTTAGCATTAATTTGAAATTAAAACTGAATTTAAAGTTGAAACTAGGCATCAATGCACCTGTATTTCATCGGCGAAAATAAACGCTTCTTGGCCTGGTCGAATATGCCATGAAGGTAGCTCTGATAAATTTGTCGCTTTTACACGAATATAGCGCGCAGTTGTGGCTTTAAAATGACTATAAAATTGTTTTCTCTGAAAATCTGGTACCGTTTCAACTGTATGATATGACATTGAATCTGCGCCATTAAATACTTTGCCATCAATTGACAACTTAAACTCCACCTTACTCGGCAATAAAATAGAATGTAGCTGGCTTTGTAAAAAGCCAATTTCAATGGTTTTCACTAAGGTTTGTTTGCCTAAATCGATCACCACATCAAGGTCTCTCTTACGATATCCCTGCCATAGGCTTTTATAATCGGAGTTACCAATAATGCCATCAACTAAGGAATTCCGAGCACCACCGGAATAACCTTGGTCATATTCACTTAGCAATTTAATGCTTTTATTAACCGCCAAATGATTCACTTGCTTTATTTCGCCAAACTGACCGCCTTGCGCAAATACTGCAATTTTTTTAACCATTTCATCATTATAATTTTTAAGTACTTTTAAATCATCAAGTTGATCTGACCTTGCTGGGTATAAGTGTACCGCTTGACCGCCACCACTTGCTAAAACAGTAGCTAACGAATCGCCTTTTCTTACTCGATATTCACCTATGAATATCGCCGTAGGGTTCTTATTAAACTCGGTTTCAATAGCATCTGAATAAACCTTAGCGACATAAGTAGTTTCTGGAGATAAAAAGTCTAAATCAAAGCTGAAATGTCTCGGCTGTTCATCGGTCATACTGCCAATAAACCACTCGGTACCTTTACGACGGGCAATACTTATATAGTCACCAATTTCACCTTGAATAAAGTGAGTTTCATCCCAGCTCACTGGAACTTGTTCGATAAAGGCAAAGGCTGGTTGATTGCGATAATTCTCAATCATATCTGCCGCCATTTGCATCGGACTATATAATACAACATACATAGCAAGTTGCTTAGCAAGAGTGGTATGTACGCGATATTGTTCTTGCGGATCAAATTTAAGTTTGAAAATTCCTGGTGTATAATCTAAAGGGCCAGCAAGTAAACGGGTATAAGGTAACGTTACCGTATGCTCTGGTGAATTACCGTCACTCCAACCATTCCATTCCATACCTCTTGCCCCTTCTCGGGTCATCATATTTGGGTAAGTACGACGAATGCCAGTGGGTTTTATGGGCTCGTGAACATTAAGCATTATTTGATGTTTTGCTGCTAGTTCCAGTACTTTTCGGTAATGATTAACCATATATTGGCCGTGATGATAAGTACCTTCTGGGAGCATTTTTCCTGCATAACCGGTTTTAATAGCGTGTACTCCTACCTTTTGATAGAGCGCCATTGCTTGTGCTAGTTGCTGTTCATAAAGTGGGATATTGCCACCTGTTTCATGATGTCCAATTAACGCGACATTGTTATTTTGACCATAGGCTGCAATTTCAGCAAGATCAAAATCGTCATAGGCTTGAGTAAAGTCTTGTACGCTAACGCCTGTGTGCCAAGTTTCCCAACCTTTATTCCAGCCTTCAACTAACACACCACCAATGTTGTGGTCTTTCGCAAAATCAATATATGCTTTAGTATTTTTTGTGGTTGCGCCATGTTTTGGCCCAGCTTGCCAAGTATATTTACGCATATGCATGCCCCACCAAATACCGATATATTTCATTGGTTTGATCCATGAAGTATCTTCTATCACGCTGGGGTCATTCAAATTTTCAATTAAATTAGACTCAATAAGATCTCCAGCTGTTTTACCAATTTGAATCGTTCGCCATGGCGTTTTAAAGGGAGTTGCTCCTTTAACTTTTATACCATCAGGCCAAGGCACTAAATCACTGGTTAACGTTAGCGGTTGCTGTGGCTTTTTAACTAGCGTCATGCCGGCATAATTAGTTAATGCCGCCTCATGAAGGCTTAGATATAAGCCATTACTTGTTTTCATGGTAACGGGGGTGTTAATCCCGGTAACTTCGCTTAATGATGACCTTTGATAAGTTGCTTCATAACTGTCGTAATTTACTGGGTTCCACCATGCACTGTGATTGTTAGTAAAAGTAAATTCCGTTTCTTCAGAAGTAATAGCAAACTTTCCTAAACCAGATTGTTCAGGTAATAAATAGTGAAAAGCGACACCATCATCGTAAGCTCTAAAAACAAGTTGTAGTTCTCTAGATAAAGCCGTCGACTCTTTCAAATTTACGAGCAATTCACGATAATGGTTTTCTACATTTTTTGATTGCCCCCACGGCTTTTGCCAATTGTTTTTTATTAGTTGCTTTGATGATGAAATAAGCTTGAAATTTGTCAATAATGGCTGCTGTTCTTTAAAACGAAAACCTAGTTTTGAAGCTGAGATGATTTCATCAGACTTTGTTTCATCTGAATAGGTAAAAACTCGATAATGTGGCGCACCGTTTATCAGTATAAACTCAATACCGACTTCATTATTTGGTGATTTTATTAATAATGATTCAGCGCTATGAGCCTCAGTGCTATTTGCTTGTGTGCTTAGCATCATCAAGCCAACAAACAGGCTTAAACACTGAAAAAATATTTTATTCATTTGGTTTTGTTCTCGTTTATAATTTTACAAAATACTTTTGGCGTCATGCAAATCACTACCAGATTTATCTGTTACCGCATAATTAAAGCCTGATTGAATGCAATAAGAGCCGTATTCACCAGCTTTATTTAATGCTAAAAAACCTACTTGGAATTTTTTATAATCCCCTAATTTTTTAGCTATGCGATCAACCGCTGCTTTACAGGCCTGCTCGGGATTCATGCCTTGACGCATCATTTCAACCACTAAATGACAACCAACAGTTTTGATCATTAACTCTCCCATGCCTGTGGCCGTTGCCGCACCAATTTCATTATCGACATAAAGACCAGCGCCGATTATAGGAGAGTCGCCTACACGTCCAGACATTTTGTATGCCGCTCCACTTGTCGTACAAGCTCCTGACAAGTCACCGTTTTTATCGAGAGCCAACATACCAATAGTGTCGTGATTTTCGATGTTAATAACAGGTTCATATTTTGATTTTTTCAACCAGGTTTTCCAATCAGCTTCTGCTTTTTCGGTCAGTAGATTTTCTTCTTTTAAGCCTTGTTCTTTAGCAAATTGCAAAGCCCCTTCACCAACCAACATAACGTGTGGAGTTTTATCCATCACCAATCTGGCTACCGAGATTGGGTGCTTAATATTTTGTAGAAAAGCTACGGAACCACAATTTTGGTTCTCATCCATAATACATGCATCGAGCGTCACTTTGCCTTCTCTGTCTGGATACCCGCCATAACCAACAGTACGGACTTCAGGATCAGCTTCAGGTATGCGGACTCCTTTTTCTACTGCATCAATAGCTTTCCCACCAACAGATAACACTTGCCACGCAGCCTGGTTTGCTTCAACTCCATGTTGCCAAGTTGATACAACTATAGATTCAGTTTCTTCATGGATATTCTTGCGTATTTTCTGGTTTGTTTCTCCTTTAACTGATACTTGAGAAAAAGCGCCTATAGCAGTTAATGTTGATACTCCAGCCAACGAAAACTTCAAAAACTCTCTTTTAGTCGTCATATAATATTTCCTTTCATTGATGATTGCATAGCGGTTGATTGTATCGCTGCTGGATATGACACAAGTTGATGCTGCTGGTGGGCAAAATAAATGGCGCCCTGCTCGGCTAGTTTGATCGGCAAGGATAATATCGACACAACATCGTGTTCAAGTAAGGGCATAACTTGTTCAGCAATCCCGCCAATTAAGGATATTTTTGGCGGATTAGTTGCCGCTAATACTTGAATAACCCGTTGAATAAATTCACAGCTTTGCTTTATTATTGCTAGCGATGTGGGATCATTATTTTTTGCCGCAATAAAAACCAAAGGAGCGATTGTTCCATAATCACATGCTGAAGCACCAACGAGCTTATTTGCTAAATCGACTCCTTGTGCTTGAAATTTTTCTACAAGTAACTCTGTTAATTGTGTCGGCTCAGCTAGTTTATCTTGAGCTAACAAAACCGCCTGAACAGCCTGATAACCGATCCATGAACCACTACAATGATCCGCTTGCAAAAAACCATAACCGCCAATAGCTGTTTTTGTATTATTTACTATTGATAGTGCACTAAAACCGGTTCCAACAATAGCAACGGCACCATCACCACCGGCATGTGCTCCTAGTGTCGCAACGTGTAAATCATCCGTTAAATAGAAAGCCTTAAATGGATGCTGCCAACTGCTCATCAATTCGATATATTTAGGTAAATGTAAACCAGCTAATCCAGCACCAACCACCAAGTTCTTTAAACTATGTTGCGTTAGATTAGCTTGCTCTAAAGCGATATTGATAGCGGACATGATGGAATTAACTACGGTCGAAAGACCATGTGATGGATTGGCCGTACCACCAAGCCCTATACCAAGTAAAACACCCGTACTTGTTTCAATCCGAACTCTGCATTTGGTTCCGCCGCCATCGATCCCTACGTATAATATTTCACTTTTATCGTTTGTCATCATTCTTACCCATCAAAAACACATCAATGTAATCGATTACACCTTTATTTAATAAAATGTCAAAATGAAACATCTACAAACGCCATAGCTTGTACATGCTTCCTAAGCCATACCTAAGACAAGTCCGTCAGGTTGTTATTTTTTGAATGAAAACAGCAGTTCGCCTTTTTTCATCAGCTCACTGTGGTCAATATAATTTCTCTCTAATTTTTTACCATTCAACAACGTTGATTCGACATAGTTCTTTCCGGTACTATTTTTTTGTTTAATGGTAAAATTTTCACCCTTGTTTAGATGCAAAGTCACTTCTTCAAACAATGGCGTACCAAAAATATAACGACCATTCGAAGGGTTTACCGGATAAAAACCTAGAGCGCTCATCACATACCAAGCTGACATTTGGCCAACATCGTCATTTCCGGCTAAGCCATCAGGGGCTGCACGGTACATACTTTCTCTGATTTCTCTGATTCTTGCTTCACCCTTCCACTTATCTTTAGTAAAAGAATATAAATAAGGAATATGATGACAAGGCTCATTGCCATGAGCATATTGACCAATTAAACCTGAAATGTCAGGAGAAACATCACCTTCCATTTTTGAACTAACGGTAAACAATGCGTCTAATTTTTTTATGAACTTTTTTTCACTACCAAATAATTCTTTTAAGCCTGCAACATCATGCGGTACAAACCAAGTATATTGCCATGCATTGGCTTCTGTGTAATCGGTAGTGCGGTGATCAACATGTGTTGGACTAAACTTTTCTACCCACTGACCGTTTTTATCTTTTCCACGCATAAAGCCGACACTTTCATCAAAAAGTGTTTTGTAGCTTTGAGCTCTTCTTGAAAAGTATTGGTGCTCTTTATCTTTACCTAATGCTTGTGCTAATTGAGCGATAGCTGAGTCATCATAGGCATACTCTAAAGCTTTAGAAACAGCTTCAACTTCTAACTCTGAAGGGATGTAACCGTATTCTCTAAATAAATCGATACCAAATCGGTCTTGCATAGCGGATTTTTTAACTGCTGCAAACAATTTTTCAGGATCGACGGTAGTAAGTCCTTTCAAATAAGCATCTACGATTACAGGTACTGCATGATAACCAATCATGACATCCGTTTCATTCGACATAAGATCCCACGATGGTAGTAATCCTGCTTCATCATAAAATGCCATCATAGATTTCACTAAATCATCAACTAACTCAGGGTTAGTAATAGTGAGTAATGGATGAAGGGTCCTAAAAGTATCCCAAAGAGAGAACAATGTGTAACGGTCATACCCTTCTGCTTTATGAGTTTTACCATCAGCGCCATAATACTCACCGTTAGCATCGCTAAATAAATGAGGAGCCATAAACGAGTGATATAGAGCAGTATAAAATTTCGTTTTAGAAACCTCTTTCGAATCCGTTACCGATATTTTATTTAACTGCTTACGCCATAAGCTTTCTGCAGCAAGTTTAGTTTTATCGAAATCAAAAGTAGGCGCTTCAATGGCTATGTTTTTTCTAGCTCCATCAATACTTGCGTATGAAATACCTACTTTCACGTCTAGTGTTTTACCCGATAATTGTGGAAAACTTAATACTGCTTCACTCTTTATGGCTTTTAGTTCATTGCCTGAACTTGCTTGTTTGTTATTAAATAATTGATATTGAAATTTTTCACTAAATTCCATAACAAAATATACCGGTTGATGTTTTGCCCATCCGGCTGATTTTCGGTAACCCACTAAGGTATGATCATTTTCAACTTTAAAATAGGTATCGACGGCTTTATCAAAGTTTTGTGCGTAACCTAAGTCGATTAATAACTGTGGAATGCCTTTTTCACCAAAGCTATATTTATGCACACCAACACGTGCTGTAGATGTTAACTCAGCTTTAATATCTTCATTATCAAGGTATACAGAATAATAACCCGCAGATGCACTTTCATTTTCCTTTTTATAAGTTGAGAATAAATGTTCAACTTCATTCTGACTATTCTCTGGGTAACTAGAAACAAACGGCATCACCAAAATATCTAATAAATCCCCTACTCCAGTGCCAGATAAGTGGGTATGACTGAACCCTAATAACGTTTGATCACTATAATGATAACCCGATGTCCAATCCCATCGAGATTTTGTTAGATTGTCAGGACTTAATTGCACCATACCAAAAGGTACCGTTGCTCCCGGAAATGTATGTCCATGTCCGCCTGTGCCAATAAACGGATCCACGTATTGCAACACATCGACAGTGCTAACCGAGACAGTATTAACCGACTTGTTTTGAGTTTTACTAGCAGAATTTGTATTAGCGTTGCTACAACCTAAAAGCATGATAATACTGGTAATTACTATTGATTTCTTCATGTTATTTACTTTTTTTGTTAATTTATAGTTATTCATATTTTCAAAAATACAATCTAGTTTTTATTAAAGAGTAATAGACTAATTTTCAAGTTTGTCGTACCAATTTTTCTTTAAAATAAAAGAAGTTAACAGCATAACAACTAATGCAAGTAGCAGTGGAATCGTTTCTTTAATCACCAGATAAATAGGTAAAACTACTAAAGATATTTGCCAAGTCATGCCGATAGCAATATTAAATGCATCTCGTTTGAAAGCGGTATTCGTTTGAAACTCAGGATATTGCTTAATCACTTTTTCACGAATGGGTTGCCAAAATCCCCATGGTCGAACATTTTTATAAAATGCCATCAAGACTTCGTCTTCTTCAGGAGGGGTTACCAAGGTGCCAATTACAGAGCCTAATAAACCGGCAAGAAGCAAATATGGGAAGGCATACAATGGCTGTAGCTCAGGGAAAGCCAAAGGTAAAACCAGCGAGGCAATTAATCCCGACATCATGCCGAAAAAATAACCATAAGCATTAAAGCGCCACCAATGCCATTTAAGCACATTAGCTGCGGCATAACCGCCAAATAGTGCACCAAATATCCATTGCATAATTTCGTTAATGCTAGAAATTAAAAAACCAACGCCGACACCAATAACAACTAATAGTGTGGAAACCCAATAACTCAAACGAATGTACTGTTTATCATCACCATTGGGATTGAAGTAACGCTTGTAAATATCATTGACAATATAGGCTGGAGCGGCGTTGACGGTTGCAGCATAAGTTGACATAAAAGCCGCCAATAAACCCGCAATTAACAAGCCACTTAAACCAACAGGAATGAAATTATTGATAGCATAAGGCAGGATTTGTTCGAAATCGAAAACCTCATTACTGTTTTGAATCTCAGGTCCCATATACACCAAGGCTAAAACAGTTAACCCTGCTACCATCATATAACGTGGAAAGAACATCACTAAAGATACAATGCCACTCATCTTAGCAGCTTCTTTTGCATTTTTAGTCGCTAGAATACGCTGCATATCATAATTAGGAACCGGACCTGCCAGACTGGAGAGCAGTCCCTTAAATAACATCATCATGAAGAATAGACCAAACAGGGCAAAACCATCATCGGTTATTTTTTGATTAACTGAATCAATAACTCCGGTCCAATCTAAGTCAAGCTGCCAACTAAAAAACAGATCTTTCCAACCCGCAGGAATAACAGCATTTAACGCCTCATTACTCACCATGTTCATTGCAATAATGCCAACTGAAATCGCAGCAATAGTCATAATGACAAACTGTAATAATTCAGTAAAAACTACGCTATACATACCGCCCTTTACTACATACAAGGTTGTGATAGCAAAAATGATGATCGCATACGTATCGGGTGATAAATCCCAAGGAAAAAAGATAACCGCAAATTTACCTATACCTTTAAACGCATAAGAAATAAAACCAACAGCACTGACGATAGCAAAAATAACCACGGCAATATGAGAAAGTTCAGCACCACGACCTGTACCAAAACGTGTTTTTAACCACTCAGCTCCGGTCATAACATTTGAGCGACGTAACCAAGCAGACAAATAAATCATTAAGAAAACCTGATTAAATATCGGCCAAATCCAAGGTAACCAAGCGCTTTTCATCCCATAAACAAAACACATAGAGACCAACCACATGGTACCGGTTATATCAAACATACCTGAAGCATTAGAAACCCCTAATGCCCACCAAGGGATTTTTTTACCACCCAAAAAATAGGAATCTAGGTTTTTAGATGCACGCTTTGACAGGTAAAAACCTATACCTAATGTGCCAACTAAATATAATGCAATGATGAGTAGGTCAACCCAATGTAACGTCATTTATAACCCTTGTTATCTATTTAATTTATAGGTATCGACAATCGACATTATCGTTAACTGATTTAATAATATAGCCACTTCATTTTCATTCAGTTCACCAACAGATACGGTGATACACTTTTCAATATTAGGCATGAGATCAAAAAAGTTATCTGAAAAATTAGCACATAAACTCTTTGAATCACCATCAAGTGAAACATACACTTGTCTAGCGAGTGTATCAGAGCTTAGCAAAACAGTAATGTTCCCTTGGCTATACTGTGTTTCAACAATAAAATTAGGTATTTTCAATGATAATGATTTGGTTGGAACAAAATAATGAAACGCTTCACTGACAATACTTTGCTGGCCATCAACATTTGCCATTAGCTGGGCAATAAATACGGCATCAGTAATTTCAGCATGGGTTAATAGTTCCTTCACGTTATATGTCGCTATTCTTTCACTAGATAAAGGCGTAATCGAGATATCCTGCTGATTTGACCACAAAACACTGCCGTCATGGCTGATTAACTGTTCAACAAGTTGTAATCGTTTTGAATGATGTACATCTGAAACAATGTTAATAGATAAATCTTCATCGTTCGTATCAATAAAAACACCTAGGGGTTCAAAGCTCCTTTTAGCTTGATAATGTAAAGCTTTCCATTTACCGTAATAATCAATGCCTGACCAAGAGGCTACTGGCCAGCAATCATTAAACTGCCAATACAAGGTTCCCATACAAAATGGCACGGCACTACGATGTGCTTCAAATGCAATTTTGAGCCCTAATGCTTGTTGAACTTGGCTAAGATATAAAAAACTTTCAAAATCTTTAGGATCCCTAAACTCTTCCTTCATATATTGGCGTATAAGACTATTCCCTCTAGGGTGTTTTTGGTGCGTTTTCATCACCGAGGAATCTATATGCCAATCATCAGGCTCTGAATATTGCTTTACTGAAGACAACAAGGGAAATGACTGGAAGCCATATTCACTCATAAAACGTGGTACACGCTTTTTATATTCGCTAAAAGGCTCTTCACCATGCCAAACTCCCCAATAGTGATTATCACCACGGTTATCGTCTGCCTTGTTTTCCCAAAAACCAATAGGTGAAGAAGAAAAATAGAAGCGTTGAGCATCTAACTCAGCAACCATATTAGGAAGTATATTTTTAAACAAAAAGTCATAGTCTTGCTTAAGCTGTTGATATAACTCATCAGAATAATTAAATGTTTTTGGCCAATCCCAAAACTCTATCCCCATTTCAGTTTCATTATTTCCACACCATAAGGCGACACAAGCATGATTTCGTAAGCGCTTGACATTGTATTCAACTTCTTGTTTAACCGTGTCAATAAAACCAGCATCACTTGGGTAGAGACTGCAAGCAAACATAAAATCTTGCCAAATTAAAATCCCATGTTGGTCAGCTAAACGATAAAACTCATCGTCTTCATATATTCCTCCCCCCCACACGCGAAGCATATTCATATTTGCAGAAACTGCATCGCTGAATATTTTTTGATATTTTTGTGAATTAACTCTATTAAGAAAACTATCTGAAGGTATGTAATTCGCACCTTTCATAAAGGTTGGATGGCCATTAACTTTCAGAAAAAAACATTCGCCAAACTCATCAGCTTCATTAACTACTTCAATGGCTCTTAAGCCAATATTAACTGCTTGGCTATGCAATACTTTACTATTAACTAATAGGGAAATTGAAAACTGATGTAAAAATGCATCACCTAATCCGTTTGGCCACCATCTTTGGGGATTATTAATGGCCAATGGAATTTCTATAGTTTGCATAGAGGAATTCGCCTGAACGGATAGTTGAGTATCTAGCCCAGCAACATTTTGGCAATGAATAACCACAGTTCCGTCAAAATTTTCAAGATGAGCCAAACTCACTTGAAATAATAACTCGGCTTTATTTTCATCAAGTGCTAGTTGTTGCACATAAACATTTTCAATACGTGCTTTATCAACGCATTCTAAAGTGATGCTCTGCCATATTCCAGAAGTCACAAAGCGTGGTCCCCAATCCCAACCATAATGGTAAGGAGCTTTACGGGTAAAAACACTCAGTCGCTCTTCTGACTTGTCATTTTCTGCTGGGTAAGTAAAACCATTATTTAGATGAGTAGGCATGACTTCATTGATAGGTGATCGAAATTCCATTCTTAATTCATTGTTACCAATACAAAGCCATTCTTTACAAGATACACGATGACCAACAAACATATTATTGTTTTCATGTATCAAAATATTATTAAGATAAACATTGCAATAAGTATCCAAACCATCCATTACCAACTCAAGGTCTGAATGTAATAACATGGTCTCTGTCACATCAAAATATTTACGATACTCCCAGTTTTTTGTTTCAATCCACTGTAACTGATGTTCTTCATCACGATAAAAGGGATCCTTGATTAAATTGTTATCCAATAAATCAGTAAAATTACAACCCGGTACTTTCGCAGGTAACCAGTTTCCATTGCCACTTTGACGAAATTGCCATGTTCCATTTAGGCATAATGCTTTCGTCATTGTTAATGGGGATGTATCATTATTCGGCATATAAACTACTTCACTTTATTGTTAAACAATTTAAAAATCACTTAAACCGCAATCGATTACAAATCAATTATAATCTAGCTAAAATCGGCAAGAAAATTAATAGTTCTCGCTCATTTTAATAGGATAGATTAGGTATTTATAAGTGCATCAATACTTGCTGTATCTATGTGTTCACCCTGCAATACACTAGAGTAGGCATGCAGCGATACGCGGCTTTCTATTTTATCGAAGCCATTTAGTAACTTTTTAGCATTTTCTGGTGTAACGCTACCAGCAATGACTATTTCAATTTTTTGCTGTGCCAAAGTCACCAACTTTAATAACCTAGGTAAGCCCACCAGCGCTGTCGAGTTTTCACCCCAAGGTGTGCCACTGCTTAGCACTCGTTCAACACCCAGTGTTATTAATTGTGCCAATGCTTGCTGTGAATCTATAACGGCATCAAAAGCACGATGAATACCGACTTCAAGTTTTAAGTTTTGTGCGACATCAATCAATTGTTTACAGACAACCAAGTCTAAAGAGGTTCCATCAGAGGTTAAAGCGCCAAAAACCACGCCATCAGCCCCTGCTTTTGCTGCTTGGTTAATTTGTTGTCGCATTAACGCAATCTCTTGCGTGTTGTAACAAAAATCACCTGCTCGTGGACGAATCATCACCATTAACCCTGGACGATCAGCAAATTCTTTTCGAGCAATAGAAATGGCTGCAATTGTAGGAGTTAACCCATGCTCAGACATAGCGCTGCATAATTCTATTCGCTCAGCTCCGGCTTGATAAACTTTAGCTACGTTGCTCGCCAAGCAAACTTCATCGTCACTCGCTAAACAAATTTCTACAGCATTCATCAGTTAATTTCCAACAAGCCAATATTAATTGCTACTTGGTTTGTTTCCTTTCCATTGACACTAAAACCTATGCGTTCAATAGATTTATTAGCATATTTAGCTAACACTAATTTTGTCATTTCCCACTGTGTTGAATTTGCAACAAGTGGCATACTTATTCTTTGATTATCATTGGTTTCCAGCCATATCTCGACACCATCTTTAGCAAATGGATATTGAAAGGTGACAGCAATTGTTGAAGTAGACGATAGTAAAAATCGGCTTTGGTATAATGGAATACTGCATGATGAACTACTTTTATTACGTTTTATTGCCAGAGAACTTCCACCTAAATAGGCGTGTTCAAAGTTATAAAAAACTGAACAATTTTTATTGCCATCAATGGCGAATTGCCATGTAGGTAAAATATCTTGCTGGCCTATATCGTGCCATTCACCTTTGACAATTTTGCCTTTATGGGCTTTAAATAAGCCATGTCCGGTGTTAAAGCTGGTACTAAAAGGTAAGCTTGTTAAGGTTGATTTAGCAGGAACAAACCGACCAATGCCTGGCCATTGTGAGTTTTTATCATTTAGATATAAATTGTGATCATTGCCAGAAAATAACTTTACTTGTGCGTTATAAAAGCTGCGATAGTCTTTTTTATCAGTCTTAAAATTACTGATTGCTGGTGTATTTTTATTGCCAGTAAAAGTATAGGTAACATCATTACCAAACAGAGCAATGGAGCTTAGTGCTTTACCTTTTTTTTCAGGGAAAAGTGCCGATAACCACTTACTGCGCTCAAATATTTTTTGCGCATTACGTGCCGGTGATAAATCAGCGCCAAAGTAGATATCATAAGGTGAGCGACCTAGCTGTTTTGCATAGTCATGCGACTTGGTCACCATATCTCCATTCCACCAATAATTGATGAACATAGCATCACTAATGCGGGCTGACTTTTGGCTATCGTCCTGAAAGAAGGGTTGATTGTTGTCATTCAACTCATTCTGCCATTTAACCGAGCCATCTAATAACATTGAGTCATACCAATGAATCTCCATTTCTTTAGGTGCAATGCTAGTCAAATATTTCATAAAACTCTGCATTTTCTTGCCTAAACGAGCAGCATTTTCATATTCAAACTTACCCTTAACAACCTCGCCTTGTGCATTTTTAATCTGGGTTAAATCCGTCTCTGGATTAATTAACCAGCCATCAAAACCATAATAATCCGCCAGTGCTACAAGTTTAATGGCAAAAGGAAATCTACCCTGGCTATCTTGCTGCAACAATTTGGCAACCGTCGCTACATCGCCGCCGTATTGCGCTACAGATAAATACACGGTGCCAATCACTTTAACCCCATTGCGATGAGCAGTTTCTACCCAAGGTTTAGCGGGTAAACTAATCGTTTCATTAGCTGTGCCAGCAAACCAGTTAAGTACATCGATATGTGCCCAATGAGTAAAATTATAGAGATTAAACTGTTTTTGCTCGTTAATATAATTTGCCAAATTATTCATGCCATCAGGAGCAATAAGCACTTTAACTTGCGCATCTAACGGAAAAGGATTATTGCCTAAATCTGCGGTAATACGTGGTTGCAATGTAATAGTAGATACATTGTTTTTGTCTGCCCACTTTGAAGTAGGTGTCCATTGTTCCACTTGCGCTAAAGTCAAAGAAAATGGTGGACGATTATTGTTTATATCTGCAAATCCAGCCTGTGGCATCATTAGCAAAACAACAACTAAAATAAAATATCTATTTAATATCATGACTTAATGTTTCGTTTAATGTTTCATTTAAGGTTTAGTTTAATGTTAATTTCATTGGTGTATGTTCTGCTTAAAAATCAAAGCACACATCAATAAATTGATAAATAAAATGTGTAAGAAACGATGCGTATGAGCCTGTGTATGGGAAGTACTCAACCCACACACACCATTTCTACACAATTTAAATTAACCTAATTCAACTTATAGTTCAGGACCTATCAGCTCAATTTCAGCTATTTGCATCAAAGTATCATCACCTTTATTTTTGGTGATATTGACACGATAGCTTTCAAAGGCAAAACCATTACCAAAGTTAAATACTTTACGTTCAAAACGGTTATCCCATGACTCGCCAACCCAAGAACTTATTATCGTCCAGGTAACGCCACCATCGTTTGACCCTTGGATATTGAAATTCTCAGGGTCACGATTATCAGCATCATTAGCACTGGTTATCGTGATAGTGCTAACAATTTTAGCTGACGGTAAATCAATTTGAACCCAAGATGGATTTTCTTCTGTTGGTGCACCGGCCCAGTCGTTATGATCTAACCATTTAGTATTCACATCATTGTCAAAAACGTTCTGCTCTGCTTCACCATCACCAATACGATTTCTTGCGGTAATGACTACACCTTCAGTACTTGAATGATCAACAGCGTTATATTGTGGCCCAATCATTTCAATCTCTGCCACTTGCATCAAGGTATCATCACCTTTGTTTTTGGTAATGTTTAAGCGGTAATAACTAAATGCTAAATCATTGTTGAAAGTAAATAGCTTGCGTTCGAAACGTTCATCAAATCCTTCACCTAACCAACTACCTAACGATAACCAATTTTCACCATCATTTGATGCCTGAATATTGAAGTTTTCAGGATCTCGATTATCAGCATCATTGGCACTGGTTAGTGCTAATTTATTAACCGTAGCGGCAACGGGTAGTTGAACTTGCACCCAAGATGGATCCTCTTCTGTTGGCGCGCCAGCCCAATCATTATGATCTAACCATTTAGTTTCAAGGTTGTTATCAAATGCCATGGTTTCAGCTTCACCATCACCAATTCGATTACGTGCCGTAATAGTTGTACCAACAGTCATCGCATGATTCAAGTCAGGCAGCATAGGACCGATCAGCTCGATTTCACCAATCTGCATCAATGTATCATCACCTTTATTTTTGGTGATATTTAAACGATATGAGCTATAGGCTAAGCTGTTGTTAAAGTTTAATAACTTACGTTCAAAACGCTCATCGAATGACTCTCCTAGCCAAGTAGCCAAATTAACCCAGGTTTGACCGCCATCATTTGAACCTTGGATGTTAAAGTTTTCAGGATCACGGTTATCACCATCGTTTGCACTCGTTAAGCCAAGTACATTAACAGCAACAGCATCGGTGAAATCAACTTGTACCCAAGATGGATTTTCTTCAGTTGGTGCACCAGCCCAATCGTTATGATCTAACCATTTAGTTTCAGGGTTATTATCAAATGCCATAGTTTCAGCTTCGCCGTCACCAATACGATTTCGTGCGGTAATGGTGTTACTTCCCACTGGGTCCGTGTGATCTACACTTGCGTAAATTGGCCCAACAAAAGCGATTTCAGCCAATTGCATTAAAGTATCGTCACCTTTATTTTTGGTAATATTCAAGCGGTAGTGGCTATATTCAAGCGCATTAGAAAAACGAAACTCTTTACGTTCAAAGCGTTGATCAAATGACTCACCAATAAACTGTGCCAGTGTGACCCAAGTTTCACCATCATTTGAAGCAACAATATTAAAATTTTCAGGATCGCGATTGTCGGCATCGTTGGCACTGGTAATAAACAAACTACTAACCGCATGCGCTTGGGCAAATTGTACTTGTACCCACGAAGGATTCTCTTCTGTTGGTGCACCAGCCCAGTCATTGTGATCTAACCATTTAGTATTATTATCACCATCAAATGCCATAGTTTCTGCTTCACCATCACCAATTCGATTACGAGCGGTAATGATTGCGTTAGCCATGTTTTCACTTGTAGTAACTTCTTGTACAGGTCCTGATGATGTCGCTTCATCAAACAAAGCTAATTCAAAATCAATAACATCCGCCGCGGTCAATCCGAAGCCTTGTACAATAGGACTTGCATTTAATGCATCATGTAACGGTTGACGTAAAGCAATTAACGCTTCAGGATTCCCAGCTAATGCGGCTTCTAAATTAGAAAATGCTGTCGTTAATGAGGCATGCTGATTATAACCTTCTGCAAAGTTTGCAAACGCACCATTAATAAACGATAAAAAGGCGGTATCATCTGATACATAGCTATCTGTACATTGCTCTTCATAGGTTTGATTGCCGTCATCATCAAGCACTGGGTCGCCATTTTCATCAACAACCGCGATATCTTCACAAGTTGTATCTGTAACAAAATTGGCAAAATCTTCCGCGCTTACAAGTTGCTCAGCAAACACATTTATACTCTTCCCGTCATAACCTAATGCTTTTAGAATTAAACTTGAGTATTCTGCTTGTGCTAATTCAAGTAATTGTAAGCTTGATACATTGCGACCTTCAGAGATATCTTGTTCAATTAACTTAGTTGCAAAGGTGGTAAATACATTCGCATGGTAACTTGCTGCTGACTGCCCACTTGCCTCATTGCCATAAGGAACCGTTAGGTAGGTTAATGTACTCAATTGAGTACCTGAAATAGCACTTCCTGACAACATACCACCGATAGATTCGCCGCCACAATTAGCCGCATCACATACCATTAAGCTATCGCCATCTGCCGTAACAGTCACTTTAACAATACTATTAATACCAAAGCCTGGATCACCAGAAACCTCAATATAACTTTCTCCATTGCCATTGGTTTCAGCATTAGCTGTATTCACTGTCAGTGATGAGCCATTTAGTGCTTTAATAGCAACATTGGCATAAGACAATGTGCCTTTAATTGCACTACCAGAGATACCTGCAGTTGTAGATTTAAGTACAACAGGTACATTTTCTGCTTTGGGATCATCATCACCACCACCGCAGCCAGATAAAGTGCCTAGCATAAGCGCCGTAGACACCGCGACTATTGATAATTTCGCGTTTTTCATTATTATTCCTCTCAAAATTCTATTTTTATCTCAAACTAGTCAATGGAGCTGATATTTTTACTTTTATATTGTTCAGCTCCGCTTTGCTTTAACTAGAAGCTATAAGAAATGCCTACATAAATACGACGGCCTGAATATGAATTACTTCTATATCTGGCATCGGTATCATCCCCAACATGAGTAAAGCTCTCAGATTCAGTCAGGTTAATGACAGAGCCACTTGCGACGATATTATCGGTAATGTTATAGGATGCATTTATATCTATTTGGTCATATTCATCTGCGTAAACATTCATACCATTGGAAAGTCCCAATAATGTATCTCCACGCAAGTTGTAAGAAGCACGAACACTAAAGTCATTGTTTTCAAAATAAGCTGAAAAGTTAAACTGGAAATCTGCACTACCAATTAAGCCAGATTCGCCAATGTTATTACCTTCCACATCAACATCTGCTTTAGTTGTATCGTTATAGGTATAGTTACTATAGAAACCGAATCCATTAGAAAATGCATGTTGAATGAAGACTTCAACCCCTCTAGACGTAGCATCGGAGCCATTACCAGAAGTGCCATAGTTTTCCAATGAAACATTATCGCCACCGGCATTAACTGTTTGTCCTGCAATATCAAATGTCAGGCTTGGAATGTCTCTACTCGTATTGATGGTTAACGGTACAACAAAGTTATCAACATCTTTATTAAATAAAGCAATACCTAAAGCGGAACCTTCATCGTAATAATATTCAACACTAAGATCTGCTTGAATAGCTTCAAAAGGTTTTAGATTTTTATTACCCCCAGAGCCAGTCCAACCAGGAATGGTATTAAATTCAGATCTATCAGAGGCAAATTCATTGGAAATCCAAGTTAAGCGCTCTTGACTACCCAATGAACCGTAATCAGGACGAGAAATGACTTTAGCTAGAGCACCACGTACCACTAATTTATCGGTTGCTTCCCAAGCAATGTTGAAACTTGGTAAAACAATGGTATCGCTGTTGTTTTGTGAAACCAGAATGTATTTGGATTCAGAGAACTCATCACCACTTAACTGGTTTCCTTCATCATCCCAATAATCTTTGAAAAAAGTAAATAAATCAGTCGAAGCGCCGGTAGTGTCAGTTTTTATGACACGTACACCGATATTTCCTCGATAGCGATCAGATTGAAAATCCCCTTGTATATAAGCGGTAGATATTTTTTCTTCAATGTCGTAAATGAAATTCGGCTCACGTCGAGTGTATTTGACAAAGTTATCGCTCAAATAATCGGCATAAGCATTCCAATTGATAGAAGGCATAATGTTAATACCAAAACCACCTGGAATATTGCCAACAGAATTAGCATTCATAATGGTTGTTGCATCTGGCATGCCACCATTCCATTGATAACTATCCGCTCTGGTAATGCCACCTTCACTTGCTTCACCAGCAGCGATATCAAAACTTTGATCTAAATAAAATGTATTTCTGGTTTCTCTATGCAAGGTCGCATTTCGATACTTCATACCCGTTCTTACAGTATGAAAAATGCCATAGTCGATATCAAAATCTAAATCGACTTGCAGATAATCCTCTTCCAAGGTACTTTTTACAAAACTAGAATTTGACGAACCTGGATCTACTCCACCACCAATACCAGCTTGTAAATTATTTATAATATTTGGATCCATATACATAGTCATTTGGTGATCTTGAATAGACCAACCAGAATACTTAGCAGCATTTTCTAGATTTGCTTCACCAGTATCTTTATTTGACGCATAATATGCAGCTTCATAACGTTCTTTTGGACCGCCTTCAGCTTCTGTATGTCCTAAAACAACACGCAATTGATAATCATCTCCATCATATACAGCGGAAAGATCAAACGTATCAGAAGTAGATTCTTCGCGATTATAGACACCACGTACCCAAGGGAAGTGCATCATTTCTTCAGCGCCTGTCGCACCAGCGCTATAATCTAATCCTGTGATGATAGTTCCTGAGGTGTCAGTAGTAACATCAGTAACTGTGCCATTGGTAAGACTCCATTCAGGCATATCTATTGCTGATAATGTGGAGTCTAGCCCTAATTGAAAGCCAAAATAGTTAAAACTGAATTCTAGGTTATCTGTTGGGCGCCATTGCGTTGTGAACTGTAAACCTTGACGGTCACGTGTTTCTTCAAAGACACCTACTCGAGTAAATTGTGGAACCCACATACCTTCGTATTTACTGCCAAATGCATCAACAACGGCAGAGTTGGTCAGTGAATTATCAACGATATTGCCATTTACATCAGCTGAGGTGCTCGATGGACCAGTCCAACGCCACGTATTAGCGCTTCCTGACATAGAACGGTTAGTTCGTTCTTGTTTGGTATACCCCACTAAAAAACCAATTGTTTCCTGTTCATTTTTCCATGAATATACCCCAGTAAATTGAGGTTCATGTTTATCTGTAACGTCTGCATAGGTTGACTCAAGTGCGAACGTACCAGAATTTGCATCCATATCTAAAGGTTTACGAGTATGTAATAAAACAGTACCACCCACTCCACCTTCGTCTAAACGAGCTTCAGGAGATTTAAACACTTCAACCTTTTGAATCATGGCTGAAGGTAATAAAGCGTAATCAAATGAACGTGACGGCTCCCCCGGAGAAGAAGCAATGAAATTACCATTAAGTTGAGTATAAGTAAGATCAGAAGACAAACCACGAATACTAACCGTAGATCCCTCACCACCGTTACGCTGAATGACAACACCCGGCACACGTTGTAGTGAATCCGCTACGTTTTTATCAGGAAACTTACCGATATCTTCCGCTGTTATAGCGTCAACCATCGCATTTGATAAACGCTTAATTGATAGATTTCTTGCTGAACTGGCGAGTATTCCACTCACTTCAATAACTTCAATTGCTTCTTTTTCTTTATTATTCGTTTTTTCTTTATCTACTTCCTGGGCTTGCGCCATTCCCATTGCACATAATATAGCGGTGCATACGACAGATTTTTTAAAGAATGTAGATAAAGGGAAATAGACTGAGGTTTCAGTTTTACTCGCCTTCATGTGATTTTCTCCTTCGATATATGTTTTCATTTATAAAAATTATTATTTTTTACCGGAGTATTTCTTAAGCTATTTTCTTTGTTTTTTTATGCTTGTAACTTTTACACTAAGCTTACCCCATGCATCAGCAAAATGTAATCGATTGCAGTTTTTAGTAATTAAAAAGCTATTTAAATTCAATGATAAATAGCTTTATTTACTGCATTCATAGTGAAAAACAACCGACTGCAATCGATTACAGTCATTTTGATATTATTAATAATTTTATCAGCTGTCAATAGTTCTTTTGATTAATTTTTGACTCATTGTACAACTTGAAAATAAATCGAGGCATGTTGTTTAATATATGCAATTAGCAGAACCGCTAACTTTACCTATAAAATACAACAAGTTAAAAAGTGCAAAAACTGTTGAACTTTATTGTTCGTTAAAGCGCCACTTGCCCACTGCTTGATCTTTCTAATAAGCTAAATTGAACAATTTCACGATCTCGATGCAAAGGTTGCTTTTTGATCTGCTGCAATACCACTTCAACCGCTTTACGCCCCATATCATTAGCTGGCTGATCAATCGTTGTTAAAGGGGGGTCAATGTAAGCTGAAACTTTAATGTTATCAAAACCGACTACTGAGATATCGTCAGGCACACGCAAGCCATGTTTTTTAATTTCATGAATAGCACCAATTGCAATGTCATCATTAAAACAGAAAATAGCGGTGGGTTTATTTGGATGCGATAACAGTTCTCTAGCGCCTTTTTCACCCGCTTCCATACTGTATTCACCACCTACAACCAAACTATCCTCAAGTGTTATACCTTGTTCTTGCAAAACACTCTTGATACCACTTAGTCTATCTCGGTATATTTGACTTTCTTTTTGACCTGCTATCACACCAAAACTTTGATGCCCATAACTGGTTAAGTGATTTGCCAACGCTCGACAAGCCGAGTAATTATCAAGTTCGACCACAGGATATTTTTTATCAGAAACGATACGTTCACACACACTTACCATAGGTACATTTTCGGCTAAAGCTTCATCAATTTTAGAGAATGGGAACGAGTGATCTAAATGTATAAGGCCGTCAGCTCTATTTGATAACACCATGCCAGCATATTCGTGTTCTCTTTTAGCTTCACCCTGTGTATCCCCTAGTAATACAGAATAGCCACTTTCTTGTGCTGCCTGCTCTATCCCTTGTATTATCTTTAAAAAGAATGGATTAGATAAATTAGGCACTAAAACAACCAAAGAGTTAGAACGTCCTGTTTTTATGCTAGATGCTAAAACATTTGGTCGATATCCAGCTTCTGCGATCGCCTTAAATATTCGTTCACGAGTTTTTTCGTTTACCATATCTGGATTTTTGAGGGTTCTTGATACGGTCGCTGTAGATACGCCTGCCAACTGACAGACCTGCTTAATTGTGGACATAGTTAATTCATAACCTGCAAAGTATTTTACGCACTGGCAAAACCAAATATGTAAATTAAATGACTTATACTAAACGTATTAATGTAAACGATAACAAAACGATATATTGAAACCATATAAGCGCAAAATATAGAGAAAAACAGCTTAATAAAACGTCGTTTTACTAAAAACTGGTTAACCAATGCGCTATTTGTAAAATAATAACACGAGAAATTTACATTTTCATAGGAAAATATACAAAAACAGCTATTGAATAATGTAATTCCTTAGTATAACCTTAAAAATCTGCAATCGATTACATTTGTGTGATCATTTTACAATGAACAACGATAATATATTATCGAACTCGATACTAACCTAGATGAATTACTGGATAAAAATGAAAAACTTAACTTGTTTTAGCCTATTAATTTCTACACTTTTAAGTGGTTGTGGACAAAAAGCTGACCTCGTCATTACTCAAGAGACTGCTAATACCATTAACATTGTCAAAGAAGATCTCGTCCAGTATGTTAATCCATTAATGGGAACAGATTCGAAACATAGTTTGTCAAATGGCAATACCTATCCAGCAGTGGCTACCCCTTGGGGCATGAACTTTTGGACTCCTATGACAGCAGAAATGGGTAATGGTTGGACCTATAATTATGGTGATAACAAAATCCGTGGTATCAAACAAACCCACCAACCTAGTCCTTGGTTGAATGATTATGCCGCCTTCTCTTTTATGGCGGTCACTGGAGAATTGAAGTTTAAAGAAGATGAACGTGCATCATGGTTTTCTCATAAGGCAGAACAATCTTCACCTCATCATTATCAGGTTTATCTAGCAGATTATGACGTAACAGCAGAAGTAACCCCAACTGAACGAGCCGCTCATTTTAAATTTACCTTTCCTAAGACCGATAATGCATATATTACCCTTGATGCATTTAACAAAGGCTCTATGGTTAAAATCATCCCCGATAAACGCATGATTATTGGTTATGCTCGTAATAACCACGGTGGTGTTCCTGAGAACTTTCATAACTATTTTGTCGCAACGTTTGACAAGGAGTTTGACCTATCACATACCTGGGGTGACAAATGGCAATTGGTAGAGAATTCTACTGACAACAAAGGGGATCATGTTGGCGCAATTGTTGGCTTTAAAACTAAAAAAGGTGAAGCGGTTCATGTAAAAGTTGCTTCCTCCTTTATTAGCCCAGAACAAGCAATGTTGAATCTAGAACGTGAAATCGGCAATGATGACTTTGCTACAACAAAAATTAAAGCACACCGAGCATGGCAAACAGAATTAGCACGTTTAAGAATCGAAGATGAAAACGTGGAAGATGTCCGAACTTTTTATTCTGCTTTATACCGAGTGTTACTTTTCCCACGTAAGTTTTATGAATATGATGAGAATAATCAAGTTGTCCACTACAGCCCTTATAACGGAGAGGTTTTGCCAGGTTATATGTTTACCGACAATGGCTTTTGGGACACATTCCGCGCGGTATTCCCTTTCTTCACACTAATGTATCCAACAATGGATGCCCAAATCATGCAGGGATTGGTCAATACTTATAAAGAGTCAGGATGGCTGCCAGAATGGGCAAGTCCAGGACATCGAGGAGTAATGATAGGGTCTAATTCTGCCGTTAATATTGCTGATGCCTACAATAAAGGGATTCGAGGTTTTGACATCGAAACTTTATATCAAGCCATGACAAAAGGCGCGACAGTTGAACAAGGTCGCCCAGTATATTCAGTTGGAAGAGAAGGTTTAGAGCACTACAACAAACTGGGTTATGTGCCTTATGACGTAGGGATACATGAAAATGCCGCCCGTACACTTGAATATGCCTTTGCAGACTTTAATATTGCCAATATCGCAGAAGCTTTAGGTAAGCATGATGACGTTGATCACTATCGTAATAAAGCCTTTAACTACACTCATGTGTTTGATCCTGAAACTAAATGGATGCGTGGTAAAAACCAAGATGGCAGCTTTCAATCCCCCTTTAATCCACTGAAATGGGGTGATGCTTTTACCGAAGGTAACAGCCTGCATTACACATGGTCAGTCTTTCAAGATATTAACGGTTTAAAGCAACTGATGGGTGGTGATCAAGCTTTTGTTAATAAACTTGATGAAGTATTTAGCATGCCACCAGATTTTGATGACTCTTATTACGGTTTTACTATTCACGAAATTAGAGAAATGCAAATTGCTAATATGGGCAACTACGCTCATGGTAACCAACCTATTCAGCACATGATCTATTTGTATAACTACGCTGGTCAGCCTTGGAAAGCACAAACCCGAGTTAGAGAAGTAATGAACAAACTTTATTCAGCCACTCCTGATGGGTATGCAGGTGATGAAGACAATGGTCAAACTTCTGCTTGGTATATTTTTAGCTCTCTCGGTTTTTATCCGGTAACTCCAGGAACCACACAATATGTAATTGGTAGCCCTTTATTCGACAAAGTCACCATGACTTTAGAAGATGGTAAAAGCTTTGTTATTAAGGCTAACGACAATGAAAAGCAGAATCATTATATTGATTCTGCTGTACTTAACGGAAAATCATTAGATAAAACTTGGCTTGACCATCACACGATTCAAGCTGGTGGCAAGTTAGAGTTCTCAATGACAGCTGCACCAAATAAGACATGGGCAACCTCAAGTGATGCTCGCCCTTACTCGATATCGACATCAAAACTGAAATAAAATCGATATCAAACAGTAATTAAAAAATACGATGGCGCTAGTTTAAATTAGCGCCTAAATATAACTAATAAAGGTAATACTATGGCTGGCAATATTCCAAGTGGAAACGAAATCCAGATAGAAAAAACTGAAATGAACAGCAAATTTGCATTTGTAGCAATGACCACACTATTTTTTATTTGGGGCTTTATCACTGCACTCAATGACATTCTAATTCCACATTTGAAAGCCGCATTTGAGCTAAATTATACCGAAGCGATGTTAGTGCAGTTTTGCTTTTTTGGTGCCTACTTTATTATTTCACCCTTTGCAGGAAAATTGATTGAGAAAGTTGGTTACCAACGTGGCATTATTATTGGACTACTGACCATAGCAAGTGGTTGTCTACTCTTTTATCCAGCTGCAGAAATTGAAGTATATGTTGTCTTTTTATTAGGGTTATTTGTCTTAGCCAGTGGGGTAACTATTTTACAAGTATCCGCTAACCCGTATGTTGCTATATTAGGAAGTGAAGCCACAGCAGCCAGTAGACTCAATTTAGCACAAGCGATTAACTCTTTAGGCCATACACTAGGTCCAATGTTTGGCGCTGCACTAATATTTGGCGGTACTGCAACAGTTATTACGGCAACGGCAGTTCAGTTACCTTATTTGATTTTAGCCAGTGTGATGATTATCACTGCATTTGTCTTTAAGAAAATCAAACTCCCTGTTATTACAGCTGTTGAAAACCCTGAAGCGGCAGAAAACACGCATGACTCGATACTAAAACACAAGCCATTGTTGTTTGGTACTTTAGCAATATTTTTATATGTCGGTGCAGAAGTCTCTATCGGCAGCTTTTTGGTTAACTTTTTCGCTGAAAGTCATATCGGTGGATTGAGTGAGCATGAGGCCAGCAAAATGGTGTCTTATTATTGGGGCGCAGCTATGATTGGTCGCTTTATTGGGGCTGCATTGATGCGTATTATCAAACCTACCCATTTATTAGCCTGCAATTCCATATTTGTTATTTTATTGATCGCATTAACCATTAACAGCAATGGGCAAATAGCTATGTGGGCAATCATCAGTGTAGGTTTATTTAATTCAATCATGTTTCCTACTATTTTTACCTTGGCCATTAAAGGCCTAGGTCCATTAACAGGTCGTGGTTCAGGCTTACTTTGCCAAGCTATTGTTGGCGGTGCAATTATCCCTATGATTCAAGGAGTTGCTGCTGACGCCATTTCAGTGCAAGCGAGCTTTATCGTACCTGCTTTTGCTTATATTTATATTGCTTGGTATGCACTGAGTGGTGCTAAAGACTTAAACGAACAACGCATTATTGAGGTGAAAGCATGAGACCAGTTTTGTGTTTTGGCGAAGCGTTAATAGATTTTTTAAATACGGGTAAGCAAGAAGATGGTCCACTGGTATTAAATAACTATCGCCAATATCCCGGCGGTGCACCGGCAAATGCAGCAGTAGCCGTTGCAAAGCTAGGAGGAAAAGCAATATTTGCTGGACAAGTAGGTGCTGACCCTTTTGGCGATTTTCTTGAACAAGCCCTGATCGAATATGCTGTTGATACTACTTTTTTAGCCAGACACTCTGAAGCTAAAACAGCACTAGCTTTTGTGATGTTAGATGAAGAGGGAGATAGAAGCTTTTCATTTTATCGACAAGCTTCAGCAGACGTATTATTTTCACCACAGCAGGTCGATGAACATTGGTTTACCGATCAACCATTGTTTCACTTTTGTAGTAATACGCTTACTGATGAGCTGATCACTACAACAACAAAAGCTGCCGTTGCTAAAGCAAAAGCAAACCAATCACTGGTGAGTTTTGATGTTAATTTACGCCATAATTTATGGCCAACAGGTTTTGCTGATATAAAACTAGTGAACGAATTAGTTTATTGTGCAGACATCATTAAATTTTCACGTGATGAGCTCGAATATTTATCCCAAGGAAATGATAGTGATTACATTCAAAAATGCTTACAACAAGGTGTATCGTTATTAGTCATAACCGATGGTGAGCATCCGATAGAGTTTTTCTCTAAAGTTGGCAGTGCCATTATCCCCGTGCCTAGTATTAAGGCAGTGGACACAACGGCTGGTGGTGATGCATTTAGTGGAGCCTTACTTTTTGCTTTAAGTCAGTTATCTGATCCTAGCAGTGCGCTTTCATCAATGGCTGTACTCAAGCAGTTAATAAAGTTTTCTTCTAATTGTGGTGCTCATGCCGTGACATTACCCGGCGCATTCCCTGCACTGCCACGTTTCAATGATATTCAAGAACATTGGCCTGCTGAGCTTTACGTTTAGTGCCCAAATAGATAGTAGCACCCTAAGATATAATGGAGAAAATTCATGCAACATTCTGTACAGCCAAAGTCACTTAGTAAGATAAAATTTTATAGTCGAGACTTTTTACTAGAACACGCTACGTCAATTCTAGACTTTTATACCCCACGTGTTATCGACAAAACTGGCGGTTATTACCAAAACTTTCTTGACGATGGCAAGCATTTTAATGACAAGTTTCGCCAACTGGTCAGTAGTACTCGCATTATCGTCAATTACGCGCTTGCAGGACTGGTTTATCAAGAACAAAAATATATTGAAATGGCGAAACATGGTTTAGATTATGTTGAGCAAATTCATTGGCAACAAGAGCAACAAAGTTATGCATGGACATTAGACAATCACCAAGCTGACGATATGACTCAACAAGCCTATGGTTATGCCTTTGTTTTACTTGCTTATGCCGCAGCAAAAAAATCTGGAATCATCAAAACAACTGAGCCATTAATCAAGGTTTATGATTTATTGGAGCAACGCTTTTGGCAAGCTGAATTTGGTTTGTACGCAGATGAAATAAGCTCAAACGGTGTGTTAAGTGATTACCGTGGACAAAATGCCAACATGCATTTGTGTGAAGCAATGATTGCAGCATATGAAGCGACATCTGAACAACAATTCTTAGATCGAGCGATTACTATTGCAAAGCATATTGCTATTAGACAAGCCGATCTCACTGATGGTTTAGTATGGGAACATTACACTAAAAACTTTACTCCCGACTGGGAATACAATAAAGAAGATCCAAAAAATCTTTATCGTCCTTGGGGCTTTCAACCAGGCCATCAAACTGAATGGTGTAAGTTGTTGTTAATGATCAATCGTCATGATCCTCAACCATGGTTAGTCGAACGCGCAAAGTCGTTATTTGACCGCGCATATAGTACCGCATGGGATGAGCAAAATGGCGGCTTAATCTACGGCTTTGATCCTCAAGGTGTATGCTGCGATGATGACAAATACTTTTGGGTACAAGCAGAAAGCTTTGCCGCAGCGGCAATGCTTTATCATATCACCGATGACAGTCAGTATTTAGAACATTATCAGTCATTGTGGAAGTACAGCTGGCAACATATGGTTGATCATCAACATGGTGCGTGGTTTCGTGTTTTAAAACATGACAATAGTAAATATAGTAATGAAAAAAGTGCTGCAGGAGCAAAATGTGATTACCACACGCTAGGTGCATGTTTTGAAGTATTACGTGTTCTTGGAGATAGCTACCTAAATACACGTATTAAGCAAGAATCTTAGTAAATAAAAATTGTAGTAATAAGTATCGGATTAAATATGAAAAACAGTTCTACTTGGATTTATAGTTCTAGAGGGTTTATGAGTTTGTTACTCATGGCATCACTGACATTATTAGCTTGTTCAAATTCTCCCCTCAAGGATTCAAAACAAGAGAAAGTCTCGCTTATTTCATATGTTAATCCTTTTATTGGCACTGCAGGTAAAGGGAAAACTTACCCAGGGGCAACTCAACCTTATGGCATGGTACAGCTGAGTCCAGATAATGGCCGCAACGGCTGGGACTGGATTTCCGGTTATTTTTATCCTGATGATATTATTTCTGGCTTTAGTCATACGCATTTATCAGGTACCGGCGCAGGAGATTTATATGACATTTCGTTTATGCCGTTAACGGGTGTCGTCAAACAAAAAGTATTAGATGATGTAAAAAAGTCACCTACAATTTACTCTACTTTTTCTCACCGCAACGAAACAGCTTCTCCTGGTTATTATCAAGTTTATTTAAGCGATTATAGTATCAATGTAGAACTTACTGCGGGGTTAAGAACAGGCGTACAAAAGTATACCTTTGCCGATAAAGATCAACAAGCTAGAGTAAAAGTTGATTTGGACTATGCACGAAATTGGGATAATACCGTTGCGACTCAACTAACATTCATTGACGAGCACACGATTGCTGGTTATAGAAAATCAACAGGTTGGGCAAAAGACCAGCGCGTATATTTCTATAGTGTTTTTTCTCAACCGATCACCCATCACAACATTAGCATCGGCAATAAAAACATCACTTCAAATCAACATCAGTACAGTACAAAAAAGAATCATGGCGTTACCGCCCTCCTTCATTTTGACATCAAAAAAAATAAGCAGCTCGTTGTTAAGACAGCAATAAGCTCTGTCAGTGTTGAAAATGCTAAGCAGAACCTATTGGTTGATGGTATTGATAAAAGCTTTAGTGATGTAAAGAAAGAGACTGAAAATTTATGGGAGCAAACACTTGCTAAAGTCACCATAGATGCTAGCAAGGATAATATGGTGCAATTTTATACGGCACTGTACCACTCTTATTTAGCCCCTCGTGTTTTTTCTGATAGTAATGGCCAATACAAAGGACCAGATGGAAATATTCATCAAACTTCAGGTTTTCAGCGTTATTCATTCTTTTCTTTATGGGATACTTTTCGCGCACTACATCCATGGAAAACTATTACCGATGCCAAGCATAGCAAGGAAATGATGCTCTCATTAATGGCTCATTATCAAGAATATGGCTTGTTGCCTGTGTGGAACTTCCAAGGGAATGAAACCGATATGATGATGGGTTATCACTCAGTACCTGTATTAGCCGATGCCTATTTAAAAGGTATTATTACTGACAATGATATCGATGGTGAAACGCTTTTTTCGGCAATGAAAAAAAGTGCCATGCAAGATGATTTTGGTATTAAAGCTTATCGTGAATTAGGTTATGTTCCCTTTGAACACGGCATTTGGAATGTTTCTTTAACACTAGAATATGCCTTTGATGATTGGAGTATTGCTCAAATGGCAACGGCGTTAGGTAAAACCTCAGAGGCCAATTATTTTTTAAAGAGATCAAATAACTATCAACAGAATTTTGATACAACCACAAACTTCATGCGCGCAAAAGATAAACAAGGTATGTTCAAAGCTGATTTTGATCCCCTCGCCTATCACCCCGAAGATTACTGTGAAGCAAATGCGTGGCAATATAATTTTTTTGTTCCTCATGATGTTACAGGTCTTATTGATTTAATGGGGGGCAATAAAGCCTTCGAAAGTAAGCTTGATCAAATGTTTACCACCAAACAAGCGACGGAAAAATTGCCCGAGTGGATTTCTGGTTATATTGGCCAATATGTTCATGGCAATGAACCTGCTCATCATGTGCCTTATTTATACCAATACATAAATCAGCCGAGTAAAACCCAACAACGTGTTCGTCAAATTATGGACGACTTATACACCACAGCGCCGGACGGATTAGCCGGTAATGAAGATGCAGGACAGATGTCGGCCTGGTATATGTTTAGTGCTTTGGGTTTTTATCCTGTGAATCCAGTATCTGGTGAGTATGTATTAGGTAGCCCACAAGTCAATAAAGCACAAATACAACTTGGCAATAATAAAACATTTACCGTAATCGCCAACAATCAGTCAGAGAAAAACGTTTATGTTGACTCCGTTATTCTTAATGGTGAAACCTATACAAAATTTACTATTAGCCACCAAGATATTATGGCCGGTGGTACCCTTATTTTTAACATGACTTCGGAGCCAAAATGACAAGTCGCTCATTACTTTTTCTAACGATACTCTTTGCGTTTTCGTCATCGGCAGAAACAGTTACGCAATATGTGAATCCTTTTATTGGTACCTCAAATTTTGGTGCAACACACCCTGGGGCTCAATTTCCTCATGGAATGACATCTGTCGTACCTTTTAATGCAGCCTTTAAATTGGGACAAGAAAACAAATTTGAAAAGGATGCCGCTTGGAATTCACGTAGCTATATTTACGATAATAGTTTTTTAACTGGCTTTAGTCATGTCAACCTTAGTGGTGTTGGCTGTCCAGATTTGGGCAGTATTTTGTTAATGCCAACAACTGGGGCATTAGAACTAGATGCTGAAAAATATGGGTCAACTTATAGCAATGAACAAGCTTCTCCAGGGTATTACCGCAATACGCTAACTAAATATGCCATTGATGTTGAAACCTCAAGTACCCTACGCACGGGGATCAGTCGTTATACTTTCCCAAAAGGTCAATCACAGGTACTACTTAACCTTGGTTTAGGATTAACCAATGAAAGTGGTGGCATGCTCAAAGTGGTATCAAGTGATGAAGTAGAAGGTTTTAAAATGCTTGGCACTTTTTGTTATCACCCCGAAGATGTTCGCCCGGTATATTTTGTCGCTAAATTAAGTAAAGCGGCAAAGTCTGCAGGTGCATGGAAAAAAATGCCAAAATATAAAGGCGTTGAAGCAGAATGGATTGGTTACAACAACACCTATAAACCATATAAAAACTATCGACAAGAAATTGCAGGAGATGACATAGGGGCTTATTTCCAATATGACACCAAAGAAAATGAACAGATTGAAGTTAAAGTTGGCATTTCTTATGTCAGCATTGCCAATGCCCGAGCCAATTTGAATGCGGAGCAAGCTAGTTTTTCTTTCGAAAAAACTAAAAGAAATGCCCAAGAACAATGGCAAAGATTACTGAGTAGAGTGAAAGTATCCGGTGATGAAGAAAAAAAGACACTTTTTTATACCGCGCTTTACCACACCTTAATTCACCCTAATATTATTCAAGACAGTAATGGTGATTACCCACTAATGGCTCAATCTGGTATTGGTAATACTAAAGGGAAAAATCGCTATAGTGTTTATTCTTTATGGGATACCAACAGAAATCTTCACCCGTTATTAAGTTTACTATATCCAGAAATACAATCTGAAATGGTCAATACCATGGTTGATATGGCCAAAGAAAGCGGTTGGTTGCCTAAGTGGGAGTTATTGGCAATGGAAACTGAAGTAATGGTTGGCGATCCGGCCACTCCTGTTATTGCAGATACTTATTTACGTGGCATTAAAGATTTTGATGTTGATGCAGCCTATTTGTTTGCTAAAAAAGCGGCTTTAACAGTAGATAATAATTTACTACGACCTGAAAACAAGAAATATACTGAACTTGGTTATGTCCCTATTGATGGGGAAGATAAATGGGGTGGAACGGTTTCCACCAGCCTAGAATATTATATTGCCGACTGGAACCTTGCTCAATTGGCAAAAACCTTAGGCCATGAAGGAGATCATCAGTTCTTTTTACAGCGTTCAATGAACTACAAAAAACTATTTGATGTTAAAACAGGCATGTTAAGACCAAAACATAACAACGGTGATTGGTTTTCTCCTTATGATCCCCAACTTGGTCGAAATTTTGAACCTGCTCCTGGCTATATAGAAGGTAATGCGTGGAATTATCGTTTTTATGTACCACATGATATTCAGGGCTTAATCAAAATATTAGGTGGTAAGCAAACCTTTACCCAACAACTTATTAAAACATTTGAAACTGACAACTTTGATATGGCAAACGAACCAGACATTACCTATCCTTTTTTATTTAACTATGTTCAAGGACAAGAATGGCGTAGTCAAAAGAAGGTAACTGAACTTATCAAAAAGCATTTTCATAATTCTCCAGGCGGGATACCTGGTAACGATGATGCGGGGACATTATCCGCTTGGCTAGTGTTTAGCATGATGGGAATTTACCCAACATCTCCGGGTGATATGAGCTATGCACTGGTAAAGCCCTCTTTTGACGAAATCACTATTTCGTTAAATCAAGATTACTACGAAGGTAAAGAAATCACATTCAAAACCATAAATAGTAACGGTGAAGACAAATACATTTCAGACATTCATTTTAATAATGAAAAGATCAATGGCTACTTTATTAATCATCATCAGTTAGTCGAAGGTGGTGACCTAGTTTTTATGTTAGATCGTAATGAAAATTAGGAATAATTGATGTTCGAACTATCAAAAAAACTCAAAAAGCCTAGTATTATTGATGTAGCAAAACATGCAGGTGTTTCAAAATCAACGGTTTCTTTAGTTATTACCCGTAGTGAAAAGGTGAGTGAAAAAACTAAAAATAAAGTGATAAAATCGATTGATGAGTTAGGTTATATATATAATAGAGAAGCTGCAGCTTTAAAAGGTAAACGATCAAACCTAGTCGCTATTTTTATCAACGATATTACAGAGCCTATTACCTTAAAACGGTTGTTAGAGCTTGAGCTAGTAATAAAGAACTTTGGATTTTTGCCGATACAAATCAACACCCACGAATGTAGCATTAAACAAGAGCATGCCTTCAATGTATTAAAGGAATATAATATCGCCGCCTATTTTATGTTTCCTGTAACCGATACCTCTACAACTTGGATTAATGATATTACAAAACTTGGCTTTCCTGTTATTAACGTATTCAATGAAATCCCTTATAGTAATGTAAAGGCTGCTCTTACTAACCTTAAAGATTGAATTATATTAAAACATGCTGCAACATATTAGTTAATCTGGTTAAGATTAAGGTTAATTAGTTTTAAACAACACCTTCACGCCACGAGGCACTAATCATCAGATTTTACTTTAATATTCAATCTAGCAATGTGCCCCTTGCGAGATAAAACTAAAGCGCACTTTTACCACAAAGAAGATCTAATTTAGGCATGAATTTATCACTATAAATAGTCCGCTTCGCCATGGCAGTCGTTCAACGTTCAGCTTGTAACATTACTTTGTTGCTCAGAAGACATCAGCCTCAACGTTTTTTCAGATGTTTTCTAATGAATCACTTTTATCATTTTACTTGGATGCCCCCATAATAAACGTTATATGCATCTAATAAGTTGATTATCGCCGTCAGAAAAAAATCATCTAAAAGTCATGGGGACGTCAGGTATTTTTAAGCCAGATTGGTTAAATTGACAGCTTGTTCAATCATATTCAAATAAGATTAAATTATGAAGCAAATTTGTATTTCAATTGTTCTGCTGTTTTTTATTTTAGGTTTCAGTAGCAAAAGTTATGGTCAAAATGAAGTTCCAGTCCTAAAAGGACCTTATATTGGGCAAAAGCCGCCAGGCTTAACGCCGGAAGTTTTCGCTCCTGGTATTGTTTCGCAAGAACATCGCGACTGGACGGGTAGGTTTACACCCGACATGAAAGAGTACTACTTTGGTAGGTACAACAAAAATATTGGAAAAAGTAGCAAAGTACTTTTCAAACTTGAGAATAATCGATGGCAAGAGTCAGCATTAGAACGCCAAATGGGTGGGGCATTCTCACCTGATGGTAAGACTATGCATTCTGGCAATCAATATAGGGAACGCACCGATAAAGGTTGGTCAGAGTTAAAAAGTCTTGGTGGCCCATTTGAAGACATCGGCATCATGGTCTTGACGGTTTCATCACAAGGCACCTATGTCTTGGATGATCATAAAACTGACATACTTCGGTATTCCCGACTGATAGATGGAAATAGGGAAGCACCAAAAGCATTCGGCAAACAAATCAACACAGGGAAATGGACAGCTCACCCATTCATTGCCCCAGATGAAAGTTATATAATTTGGGACAGTGAACGAGAAGATGGGTACGGCGATAAAGATTTGTATATAAGTTTCAGGCAGCAAGATGGTTCATATGGTGACGCCATTAACTTCGGGGATAAGATAAATACAGAAGGTCCGGATACTGGGGGAGTTGTATCGCCAGACGGAAAATATTTTTTCTTTAATCAAAAGATTAGCGAAGAAGATTCCGATGTATATTGGGTGGATGCGCAGGTTATTGAGGACCTTAGACCCGAAGAGTAGCCATATTGCAATCGCAGTAAGAGCGACGCCAAAAGACGGCGCGCCTTCTGCGGGTGTTATATGCGAAATCAAATTTTGGATATAAATTATGAAAAACAACAAATCGCACTTAGTTTTGATTCCTGCAATTGGTGTAGTTACCTTTATGCTTAGCCAGTGGATAATTAAATCCAATCAAGCTGATGCCTTACTTGGTTTTAATTCTGATGCATTAGCCGGTTTTGTCGTAGGGCTGGGTATTGGAGCAATGATTATTTTCCTTAAGCAGAGTATTTCTAAAAACAAAAAGCTTTGGAAATAATTGAATACATCAAGTCACTTAAAAGGACGTCAGGTATTTTTAAGCCGGATTGGTTATCCAATTAGCTTGTAATAGCTAATATCTCTTTTGTGGTAAAGCAACCTCCAGAGACGAAACTTCATGGACAGCTTAGATGCTTTCAGCGGACATTAATAACAACTGCCTTCTAATGTCAGCAAAGCGCACACTGCGGAAATTAGCTTTTAATCAGTAGCGGTGATTTGGATTAGATTTTTGTATCGATAACCCCACAATAAGAGGCTAAAAATAATGGAGTATAATTAGCGACGATGAAACAAAACTAACTGTTTTTAGACCTTCTGATTGATATGTTAGTTTTGCCGAATTTACATACGCGTTCAGTCAGTACATCATCTGTCGGCTAATGTTCCATGTTACTTCCTAATATGCTGGTTGTTTTTTTCGAAATCTTCAACGCTACGGAGCCAAATTCCGTATTGTTCTTCTCCCTGAGCATTCTCTCTGGCAATATTCCGGTCTGATTCTGCCTGTGATGTGTTGCCTAATATTTCGAGTACACGAGCTCTATATAGATGAGTTGACCAAGCTGTTGGATCTAACTGAATTGTCCTGTTGAAATCCTTTAGTGCGGCTTGGTTATTCCCTAGGGCAAAGTGGGCTAGGCCGCGATTATCAAGAGTAGTTGGATAATCCGGTCGAAGTTCCAATGACTTATTACAGTCAGAAAGTGCTGATTCAGCATCACCCTTTAGAACGAAGACCCAACAGCGTTTATTGTAATAGCGGGCACTGTTAGGTTTTAATCGGATCGCCGAAGTAAAGTTATCGATGGCTTCGTCATAATTACGTTCGGAGTAATCGTAGGCCATTCCCCGCGCAACATAGATACGTGCAATGTTAGGATCCAACCGAATGACGGCGTTAAAATCACTGATAGCCTGGTCATAATTACGTTTTTTGTAGTAGGCATATCCTCTATTAGCCATTACAGGGACCAAATTCTCATTGCTCAATTCACCGGACTGTATAGCTGTTGTGCAGTATTGGATTGTTAAATCGGGGTCACCCTTAATCTCATTACACTTTTGAGCATCGTCTAATTCGACTGCACCGATAAAAGGCGACATCAACATTACAGTGATAATTAAACAGATTCGTGAAATGTTGTTCATGATTTTTTTCCCTATTTTGAAATCAACAAATTAACTAATTTCGCTGAAGGTGGTTGAATAAGCGGTCAATTTAACAAAGCCGGCTTCAAAGTACATGACGTCCTTATGACTTTTAGGTGATTTTTGTCTGACGGCGACAATTAATAAGTTGTTAAAAATCAACAAAATTTAATGAATCAAAGGATTAGCTGTATGCTTTTTGTATTGCCGAGACCTGCCTACAATAACAAATAGTAAGGTTATGTACGCTATAAGGCAGTAAGCTGACATTAGTTGTCATGACCAAATTATGCCTACTTAGCGCACTTCGCAGAAATAGCTATGATAATTAAAAGTACACCACAAATTTACTGAGCAAGGCTAACTTTTACCACAAAGCAGTCCTAATTCAGCCTTGAATTTAAGACTATAAATAGTCCGCTCTGCCACCAAAGCAGTCATTAGCGTTTCTGACTCAAACTCATCAAAGCTCATTGGTGAACATTATCCTAATGAATCATTGCCCCAAAAAAATGTTTGACCTGACTATAGGTTTATACCTTAAGTTGTGAAATTCCTGACCTTGGTCATTAATAAAGGGATACTATGAACAACTTTAAAATTCTTACGTCAACTTGCGCTGTCAGCTTACTTTTTAGTAGCAATTCATATGCGAATCATCATGTAAACGACAAGGGTACTTATACATCTCATGATGCTGCATTTAATTTCGTAAAAAAGGATGCGATGACAATAGAAAGAACAAGCTCTTTTGAACTTCCTATGACACCAAATGAAGCCCTACCTTTATTTACAGCTCCTGGAGAAGTACATTGGGCACCAGGTTGGAATCCAAATGTTTTAAGTGGAGATGGCTTTGAGCAAGGCACTGTCTGGTTAACTAAACATGGCGAAGTGACAACGCATTGGTACGTTTCAAAGTATGATAAAAATTAAGAGAGGCCGTATACACTAGAGTCACACCAGACTATGACATGGGAACGGTAGCCGTAGCTTTATCGTCAAATGAAAAGGGAGGATCTAAGGTGGAGGTAACTTATAAACTGACAGCGCTCTCTGTTGAAGGTAATAAAAAACTAGCTCATCACTTTGATAAAAAGAGTTATATTGCGATGATTAAAGAGTAGAAAGAACTTATCATGAAGAACATGGATAAAATTAAAGCCCATCATTAAGTTTGTATAAAAGGCATTGATTATTCTAATTATCAATGCCTAATTTATTAACATAGTTGCCATTATATTTAACAAGTTTGAGATCTTTGTATGTTTACAGTGAATCAGTTGGGTAAGAAATATGGATTATCGAGAAGCACTCTGCTTTATTACGATAAAGTCGGTTTATTAAAACCTTCTGCAAGGTCCGAAGCTAATTACCGCCTTTATTCACAACATGATGTAAAAAAAATGGATACGATTGTCACCTACAGAGAAGCTGGTTTATCGCTTGAAGCTATTGCTGAGATTATCAATACAGATGAAACAAAGTCTACTAAGGTGCTTGAACAAAGGCTCATTAATTTAAATAGCGAAATGAGTCAACTAAGGCAACAACAACAATTAATTGTTAAGTTATTAGGTCATGATTCATTAATTCGAACAACTAAATCTATGGACAAAGAACAATGGGTTAATATTCTAAAAGCTTCTGGCATGGACGATGATGCTATGCACAAATGGCATATTGAGTTTGAAAAAGATTTACCAGAGGTTCATAGTGATTTTCTAGAGTCTTTGGGCTGTTCAATGGATGAAATTGTTAAAATAAAATCATGGTCTAAATCATAAAAATTGAATCTATAACTATAAAAGGACTAGTTTGAAATTGTTAAAATGACTAGTCCCAAAACGACAACAATATACCTCTATTTAGTTGTAGTAATCTTTAATATCAGGAGTAATGGTTTGTAGTTTTGCTTCATCACTAAAGAGCACATCTTTACTAAAGTGTTGGTATAAAATACTTAAAGCATCATCAACCAAGTCAATATTTCCCTTAATAAAATCATCCCACCCTACATTACTAGTTTCACTAATCCTGTTGAAAATAACATGAACCAGTGCTGTAGTAATTGTTAGATGAAATTTATCTTTCGCACCTAAGCTTTCTGCGTAATCTTTAATTCCAGAACATGTGCGCTTTATAGACTCATTTAATGGATGGACTGACAAATACAACCAAGCTATTCGAATATGACCTACATGATCAAAGTTTTTATGATCGAGTGATTTGTTTTCAAACTGCTTTAGAAAATCTTTATCACTCAAGAGACTGTATTGACGCTTCATAATTACCTCCTTATTTACTTTTCAAGAATAAGTATGATGAACTATGAACCAATAGTCGGGTCAATAAGGTTTTTTGAATTAAAGTGCTCTATTGCAAATATTTTATGAATTGAATGGAATACGGCATAATCAGTGGATGCTTTAGGCTCAACAATCGAATTTGAACGGCAGCAATGAGCTTGAAGCCGACATTAGTAGCAA
>Ga0209292_1000216_pt1 | contig 79877 bp, 71 predicted proteins | sample GOMGulsemesocosm_2_FD_184634 | JGI IMG/M metagenome (GOLD analysis project Ga0209292, IMG submission 184634) | Methane-oxidizing microbial communities from mesocosms in the Gulf of Mexico - GOM9C Gulf of Mexico (SPAdes) (version 2) | ecosystem: Environmental > Aquatic > Marine > Cold seeps... | reverse complement strand
AACGGAAAGGGTCAGAACGCTTTTTTATGACTTAAAGCCCAATATTTTATCTCTGCACTGGAGCGATCAGGAGTAATCTTCCCCATGGTAATGGATGACCTGCCAAGAGGCGTACCGGACAGAAGCACCGGAAGTGACACCACCCCCAATGCCGAATGGATGGGCAGCGCCGAACTGCTCCAGCCACCCGAATATCATTATGCCCCTGAGAAGATATTTCTGGGGCACATGGATGGTCATCTGCTCGGCGTTGACGATGATCGCCATGTCGTGCTGTGCGCCGGATCACGAGCAGGCAAAGGCCGCTCCATCATTGTACCGAACTTGATTGAGTATCAGGGATCGGTACTGGCCCTTGATCCCAAGGCAGAGCTTGCCAATATTACTGCCAAAAGGCGGGCCGAGGGATTGGGGCAACGTGTCTTTGTTCTTGACCCGTTCGGCAAGGCTTCCCCGGAAATCAGCGCCTATAAAGCCTCCTATAATCCCATGACTCTGCTCTATCGCGGTAGCCAGACCATCATTGAGGACTCGGGGCTGATTGCCGATGCGCTGATCATCCCTTCTGATGGCGATAGCCATTGGGATGACAGCGCCCGAAATTTTCTGGAAGGGGTAATCCTGCATGTAGCAACAAGTGATGCCTATCACGATGAGCAGCGCAATCTGGTCACGGTTCGGGATTTGGTATCAGGACGTTTCCAGCAAAAACGCGGCAAAGGCAGCCTGGATTTTCTTAAAAAGGAAATGGAAGACAATGCAAAGGAGCAGGAGAGACAGGACGAGGATTTGGGAGCAGCACTGGAAGCGGCTACCGCTGATTTTTTCGACAAGCCGGAAAATGAGCGCGGCTCTGTCCTGTCCACGCTCCGGCGGCATACCAAATTTCTGGACTATAAGGCCATGCGCGAAGTACTGGCCGGTCACAGTTTTGACCTGACCGAGCTGAAAACCGCACCCAACGGCACGACCATCTATCTTTGCCTTCCTGCCGGACGTATGTCCACCTGTAATCGCTGGTTCCGGCTCTTTGTTAATCTTGCATTGGAGGCAATGGAGCGCGAAGCCACGAAGCCTGCTATTCCTGTCCTGCTCTGTCTTGATGAATTTGCCGTACTGGGACACATGCGCCAAATTGAAGTTGCCGCCGGACAGATTGCAGGCTTTGGCGTGAAACTACTGACCGTCATTCAGGATTTATCCCAGCTCAAGGCAATTTATAACGAGCGCTGGGAAACCTTCATGGGCAATGCGGGCGTAGTAATCTTTTTCGGCAATAACGATGTCACTACCTTGGAATTTATCCAGAAACGACTTGGCAAGACGACCGTGGTTGTTTCCCGAAAAAGTGATGTCACAGCACAGGCCATCAGTCATGGAAGTTCCGGCACCTCATGGGCTACCGAATCCCATGATCTCATCACGATTGAAGAGGCCAGCCGCATCTTTGGCAGAAGCGACCAATATAAACGGCAGCTCATCATTCATGCCGGAAAGAAGCCGATCATCATGAAGCGGCTTCATTACGACACGCACCCGTATTTTGAAGGGAAATTCAGAAAGGGATAGCACCATGAAAGGCAAGACTCACTATCGGTGGTTAAAAAGCAGAATATACGATGATGGCAGAATATTACGCCTTCAATGCAAGGTCGTCGGGCCTAACCTTGCCCGATGTGCCTTGTTTGTTTTTGGGGCCTTTAATGTCATGTTCGGCGTTACCTTTTTATTCTTGTGGATTTTCACAGGGAATAACGGCCCTTTCGGGTTAATTTTCCTTGGCCATTTCCTGCTTTGCACTTTGCTTGTGTTTCTAGGTTTTCATCTCTGGATTGCCCGTATTTTATTCGGGCATCGCCTCGATTTTGTGATGTCACGAGATTTCATCAAAATCGGCGGCTGGTTTCGTTATAAAACCAGCCCGAACATGGTACTCAATTTCACGCACTCTCTACATCCCGGAGCCGAAAATGAAGCCGCAGCAGAGCAGAGGCAAGGCAAAGAGCTAACCCCTTATTACCGCAAAACCATCCAGATCATCATGTATAACGGCGAGGTGCCCACGGTACTCACCTCGATCTATGGTAATGAAAAATCTGTAACGGCAATCCTCATCCGTCTACAGAATATGCAAACCGCAATTCAGCAACAACAAATGCAGCCAAGAGGGGCCTAGATGGACAAAGGCGATCAAGGGATGGATAAGCGCGACAAACAGGATCGTGAAGAATGGGAAAAACGGCAGCGCGGCTCCGCCACACAAAATAAGAGCAAGGCCGCTCCTAAGCCACCCCCGCGACCTGATGCGACGGATATAAATTGGAGCGCTGTGCTTAACCGTAAATACCGGATAGCCAGTATTCGTAGCTGGTTATCAAGGTGTTTGGGGTTGTGTTTTCTCGCCGGAATCTTTTACGTATCCGCCTTTTTTGCTATCCCCTGGATCACAAATTACGCTGAGGGGAGATACAATGAACACTATCATGCGCCATTCTATTTCTGTGACCTGAAAGGCTCGGATGCGCTTTACGAAAAAAGCGACCTGTTCAAGGATTATTATAACTTTAGGCTGCTTGAGATGAGGCTCTATCAGCATGCCGTATGGGAACTGGATGGTACGCTACGTCAAGCCCATCCCGACAAAGCTTTTGTCCTTGAAATTCCGTCCATGCCTGCCGGATACAATACAGATCAGGAGTTCTATAAAACCTATCGACGCTTTATCCACCCTGAAAAATCCCTCCGCTTTGTGTTTGATGTAAAAAACAACAAAGCGCCTCTCAAGATCATGAACAAGGATGAAGTTTATTGCTCCTTGCCAAGTGCATCCAGCACTAAGCCACAACAATTTACTGAATATGTAACGTACTGGAGTGATGAGATTGGCAGTTGCCGAACCTGTAAATAATCTTCGATTTACTCACTTTCATTTTTGCCACAAATTTGCCACATGCTCAAAAAGCCTCATTCGGACAATGGCGGATTCATGCGGGTTATAGCGGGCAGCAAATTTGTGGCAAAAATGGCCCCGAAGGGCCATTTGTCACCATATTATTCCGCTAAGTGATTGTTTTTATTATGGTCGGGGCGAGAAGATTCGAACTTCCGACCCCTTGCACCCCATGAAACAAAAATGGCTGTTTTCTGCGGGCTTTAGATATTCCTTGCCACAGATTTGCCACATAAATTCAGGCAATTTCATCTAATATGCCGTTTCCTTTAACTTTCATGTTTAGATCGTCATCAAGAAGATGTCCATAAACGTTAAGTGTTGTCTCAATATTTGTATGCCCCATTAGCACCTGAATTTTCTTCATATTTACTTTCTTTTCAAAAAGCATGGAAGCATAAAAATGCCTCAAGTCATAAGGTCGGTATTTTGGCCGCGTCACGACGTTGTTTCCAACTAACTTTTTCTCAACAAGGCCCGCTTCTTGGCAAGCGACATTAAAACCACGTCTTTGCCAATTTCTTCGACACTGCCACCCCCCTTCGGATGAAGGAAAGATCAAGTCATAATCATTTGGAGTCGCATAGTTTTCTGCATAGTCTCGCACTAAAGAAAGTGTCTTTTGGCTTAGTTCAATGAACCTTCTTCCCGCTGGGGTCTTCGTCACAGAAATTTCTCTTCCGCCTCCCTCGATAGCACGATCCACCTGAATGCCATGACTCGCCAATCCCGCTTTTGACACCGCAAGATATTCCTGGGGCCGCATCCCTGAATCTACAGCCAGATATAACATAGGCCGGTAACGCCGCCATGTTTTAACCATCAGCTTGTTATCAGAAGCTGCCAACCTATCCGCGGCTGCCAGTAAAGCGACAATATCGGCTTTGCTCGGGATAACGACAGGTTTATTGAAACGGGAGTCGCCTCTGATACTAATACCGACAGTCACGTTATGGGGAACATATCCACGCAAAGTCATTTCTTTTATTACTGATTGCGTGGAAGCCAAAACCTTCCTTGCCAACTCACGGCTTAAATCACTTTTCAAAAGCCATGACCTGAACCCTACAATATCTGGAGGAGTCAATTCGTGCGGCGCTTTCTCCCATTCATATTGTTTAATAAAACCAGCACGATATTCATAGTTTTTTAAAGTGTAATAGCTTACTGGCTCCCGGCCATTCAGCCCTTCTTTCTCACAGATTTGAAGCCACAAATCAACGGCGTCACTTACTGTATTGATATTACTTGTAGATTCGCACTCCCATTCGGATGAGTTCTCACTAAAGGCCCGCGCTTCCTTCATGGCTTTAAAGGTCGCAAAAGAGTAGCCCGATTTTGAAGACTTATCGGGATAGCGCACCTGATAGGTTACACCCTTCTTTCCCTGTCGTTTTCGTATATCTGCCATAGCTATCCATAGCCTTTCTATCTGCTCTTATCAAACGTTTCCATGAGATGTCCGGGTTTAATATGTGAGTTTCTTTCTGCCTGTACACGGCACTGGTTATAGATTGCTACCAGTGTGCCCTTTTCGATTTTCAGTTTCTTGTCGATAGGGTCAACAAAGAATGGCAGTTTTCGCTTTCCTTGCGCATCTACGCCCGCAGCTCTCCTAATTTGCCTGTCATTAAGATCAATCCCCATACCGGATAAAACCTCTTGAGCCTGTTTAATGTCGATAAAACACGGCGTTTTCATTTTGCCTCTCTTTCTACCTGCGTATACCTTTGGTTGTGCTTATCTATTGATTACAACCTTTGTTAGGTTAATTAACGGTTAATCTCCTCATTATCACGAAACAACATTTCCACGCCGTGCGGCTTATCCGAGAGCCGCTTTCTGGCCTTTTCCACATAGTCCCGCTCAAGATCAATGCCGATATAATTACGGCCTGACTGTCTAGCTGCCAAAGCTGTCGTACCTGAACCGCAAAACGGGTCTAGTACCAAATCGCCTTTTTTGGAAAAGCTGTTTATCAGGGGTTTAATGACATCCACGGACTTTTGCGTAGGATGTAATTTATTACCTGTATAGCTCCATTTCTTAATATCCGGCAGCGGTTTTTCAGGCTTTGGCGGGTAGCCCTTGGCTAGCAAGAAAGCTTGCTCATGGTGACGGGACAAGTAATACGATGATGAAGCATATTCTTTAGGCCAGACAATATGTCCAACGGGCCTGAATCCGGCTTCCTTCCATGCCGCCATAAAAATATCTACATGGGTATCACCATAAAAGGACACGCAAAAACTATTATTTTTTAAGACACGATAGGTTTGTTTGAAAGCCGGTTTTACCCAATCACTATTCACATCATTCTGAATAGTCCTTCCCGTCCGGTCTTTGTAATTTACTAGGTAAGGTGGGTCTGTCACGACAAGATCAACAGCGTTCTCTGGAAACTTACGCATGATCGAAATACAGTCACCCTGTAAAATCTGGTTGCATGGCAAGCTGTTATTACTATGCCCTGTTCTTTCTTCCGGCCTTTGGAATAAACCCAGCAAGGTGTTATTTGGCTGGATATGGTGGTTTGTTCTCATTTCCGTATGCATTTCATAAATCCTTTCATTACCAATAATTAGACAGTGGCTGAAGATCGTATTTTTTCTGCCAAGTCATTAACGCAGTCTTTCGGGCTAACGCCCTCTTCCTTACATGAGGCAATAAAATCCATGTTGGTATCGTTGGAGGTTATGCCGTATGTCTTTTCAAGCAGATCATCCACTGCATTGAGATAGTCGATAAAAGGTGCATTGTTAAAGTCCATTTCCTCTCTCCTTCTAAACAGTTAAAGGGGGTTGCGTATGCAACCTTGGCCCTCGCCTGAGAGTGGGGTAGCAAGGTCAAGTCCCGAACCCTTTTCCAAAAGGGCGAAGGACAAGGATTTTTTAAAATTGCGGAGGGTCTGCGAAGCGGAAACCGTCATTTTCAAAATGTGCAGGCTTCGGGGCTTTACGGCGCAAGGGCAACGCCCTTAGCAAAAAGAAAAAAGGGCGATGGAATTGCCTGCTAAAAAATATCTCCAAGACAGCTTTTACTAAATATTAAAAAGTCTTCTTTAGATTTAACCTATGGATTTACTGCATAGGTTATTTGAACTAGCTGCAAGACCCGGAATCATTGGCCCGCACGGGACACAGGAGGCTGACCTTCTTATCGCCGGTGTAAAGCCAGTCGGTTTTATCTCTATCATTGACGAAGATCCCGTAGCAGAAGATTCAGTACAAAAAAAATTTATCGATGATGTAAAAAGACTGGATGAAGAAGTCACAAAAGGAAACCTACTATCCAAAACTATCAGAATAGATAACTTCAAGTGGCCTAACGGTTTAACCGGCGGTTTGACTGTCTATCTCTACTGTCAACCGAATAAAAATGAGGACATGAAACTTCTAGCAGACAATCATGAAAAATACTGGAAAGATGGTATCGAAGAAGACCTTCCCCAAGATATTGGAAAATATCTGGGGTACACCGACAAAGATGTAGAACTTTTCAACAATGGAGGCTATGCCTCATTAAACCCTATCTATAGGTTTTTAATGCAACATACCCATGATATAAGGCAACGATGCAGAGTAAAGTCCTTGTTGAATTGCAGCGAGCCTAAAATTTAAGGAACTTGGCCGCTTCCTCCACAACTTCCACAGATTTTGTTCTCTGGAACTTGCTCGGTTCCAGATCCACCACAAGACCAGCAAGTACCACCATCTGAAGCTTTTCTACTTCCGAAGCATGATGAACAAAGCTTCGTAACAAGAACCCTCTCCATTCCACTGCCGTCACAAGATCTACATATAGCCATTCTCTATCCTCCGCAAATCCATGCTTAAGGGACTTCCAGTTTACTTAATTATGAAAACTAGAACTAGTGGACTGCCCTAAAGCAGTCCGCGTTCTGCCATTGAGATGGTGGTTTCACCGACGATGACATGATCGAGAACCCGAATATCGACAAGCGCCAGCGCGTTTTTCAGACGGTCTGTGATATGAATATCTGCCTGTGAAGGTTCGGGGCTGCCGCTAGGGTGGTTGTGAGCGAAGATCACTGCGGCTGCGTTATGGGCCAGAGCTTCTTTGAGGACTTCGCGGGGATAGACGCTGGCTCCGTCTATGGTTCCTCTGAATAGCTCGCTATGCCCTATCACTTGATGCTGGCTGTTCAGCCATAAAACTGTGAAGACTTCATGTTCATTGCCGCCTATAAGAACTTGTAGGTAGTTGGCAGAAGCTGCCGGACTTGAAATGGTTTCGCCTTTTTGAAAGCGTTCCTTGATGCAGTTTTGCGCGGCCTTAACCAGTTCATCTTGCAGGATATTGTGATAAGCGCCTTCGCTATCGCGGATTTGGTATGTGTTTTGGGCGGCTGTATCTTTCATGATCTGGCTCCTAAACGCTAATTTGTTGATGTGCGTTTAAAGAAGCCGTACGCCTATGAGTTTCATTATCCAGTCTGGGGGCAAGCTGGCGCGGGCAACACGGGCGTTAAGCCACCACCTTTGGACTGGCTGGAAAATGAAACGGCGGAAGGTGAAAATCGCATTCTCTAATCAACAAAGCGTTTAGGAGCCGTGAACGATACCGCCGCTTGTACCAACTCCTGCCTCCGCATAGAGGTTTATCCCTTTTCCGGCAGAATCAGACAGCCGCCAAGTCCCTGCATCAGCTTGCAAAAAGGGCAAATCTTAACGGTCTGTTAATGTGTTTCAGGTACGATATTTAGGCAGTGAGAAGGAATTCAAAATGGCGGATGACTGGCAGGAAAGAGCCAAGGAAATAAAGCAGGAACGTATCCGGAAAAACCATGACGACCTTAATAATGAAGTGGGCGGACGCGATGTGGGCCGCATCAAACGCTTTGTTGCTCCTGAACATATTGGCGGTGAAGCCACAGAAACGAACAACGATACAGCCTTTATGGATATGGCTTTTCAGCTTCTTACCATAGAGCAGCAAAAACAGTATGAGCGTTTGCAGCACCAGTTTGAATTATACGATCAGGCCATAGAGCTTGCTTTGGTTGAGATTGATGAAGAAATAGCCCTCGCCCATCAAGATTTAGAGCGCATTCAAGATAATGCCACCGTTCTTAATGATGATAGCCATGTTTACCGTGACGAAGAAAACGGGCATTTCTATGACGAAAATGACAAACGACTATCAGAGGAAGATGAACTGGAGGCGTTGAGTAAATATAATCCGAGCCAATCAAAAAGACACGATTGGAAAAAAGGAAAAGAAAAATTCGCTAGCCTTGAAGATGAAAGAAAGGACACTGTTGAATTTGCAGTCAAAAAAAATGAACTGGAACAGAGAGCAAAAGATAATCCTCAAGATGCTGCCAAGATTCAAGATAAACTCACTCAATCTCCAGCCCCAGATCGAGTACAAAAAAAGCACGCCCAGTTAGCAGATAAAAAAGAGGTGACAACCTCTTTTGCCAAAGAGCAATTTGGTGATAGTGGCATTGACGCAGAATTATCGGCAATGCCCGCATTCCACCATGCGGGCGGCTTTGAACAGGTTCCGGCGGAACCTGTTCAAAAACCTGAACCGGATAAAATATCCCCTCAATCAAATCCAGGCATGTCGTTAGGATAGGCTCTTTTTATGAGCCATGAAGTCCGATCTTCAAGACATGAAGGCCATCACAAAAGTCATTGAAACGATAGCCCTCGAAATGGCGGCCAGCCGCCGTTCGCTCTAATTTTTTTCTGTCTTCAAGGGACAGGCGCGTTTTGCCAAAACAATCATAATGGCTTCGGGCTGTTTATCTGCATATTTTTGAAGATATTTGTGAACCGTTTCTAGCGAACCTTCAGTTCGGTAAAACCAGTCATAAATACACTCCCCTCGTTGGTCGTTTTCCGTCATAAATTGCAAGTAAGCCAGCATATCGGCCAGGCCTGCAAGATAACTATAAAGCTCAGAACTTCCATTTTCTTCCAGAAGATCGCCCGCAGTTATAGCGTAAGATGGAACAGAAAAGCTCATCAATGCACTTGTCAAAATAGCTGCAAAAGCCAGTTTCACCTTGTTCATAGCAGTGCGCCTCTGTTGGTGAATGAGAGGGTTTCCGTGCTGTGCTGGAAACCCGAAACATAACCAACTAATCTAAATTTCTTGGTTCTCTATTACTTTCTGCTATGTTCGGCATGATTGTTTACTCGGATTCGGTCTAGTGCAGAGTCGGAAAACCCATAGAAATCAGGTATAAAAGAGGTAAGGCCAACTTCTTTAGAAGAGTTGGCCTTTTTACAGGAAGCGCAGGGACAGCATGGCTCATAAAAAGAGCCGAAATCCGAACCACCCAAGGAAAGGGTCTTCAATCAAGGTTGAGCCGATCCGCGACCTTGCCGCTATCGCTGCCATCAAAGCCAACCTGTCAGATAACCCCCGCGATTTATGCCTGTTTACGCTGGGCATCAATACGGCCTTCCGCGCCAATGAATTACTATCCATCACCGTAGATCAGGTGGCTCATTTGAAGGTTGGAGATTTACTGGAGCTAAAACAGAGCAAAACGAGAAAATACAGGTCAACACCGCTTAATAGGCCAGCCGTTGAAAGCCTTCAAAATTGGCTTGAGACTTATCCCGCCCATAAAGGCCCATACAGTCCATTGTTTCTTTCCCGCACAGGCGAAGCGCTAAAAGTCTCAACAGTGAGCCGTATGGTCAAAAAATGGTGCAAAAAAGCCAATCTAAAGGGGAATTATGGCAGTCATACACTGCGAAAGACGTGGGGGTATCACCAGAGAGTACAAATGGGCACAGCCATTCCGATACTTATGGAAGCCTTCGACCATACCAGCCAAAAGCAGACACTGGATTATCTGGGCATCCAGTCAGGAGAGATTATGGATATATATCTGAGAATGGAACTCTAACGGTTAAAGAAAGGTGATACGGCATCTTTGCTTGGAAAAGAATTATCTTGCACCCGCTTATACGAATCGGCTATAAGCGTGGAGGTTTATTAAACACACGCAGATTGTTACAATGCTAGTCGCATGGAGAAGGAGTTAGTTATGAAACTTACAAATTATTTTAATACGGCGCTACTGGGTACAAAAATCTCAGGTGTTTCTTGCGTTTCCGCAAAAGAGCCCACTCTGCCCCCAATTCTTATTTAGGTTTAAGGTCAGCTACAATAGGGCCCCATTTCCCCCCTTTTTTTGCAGTCCACTCGGGGTTCGCTTTTGCGTATACATACCCTAGCATTTCTTTTACTTCTTGCTTTAACCTATCTGACTCATCAGGTTTAGTCTTGTAGTCGTCCGTTCTTAAGAAATAATCAATATGAAGCTGACTTTCCTTCAGATTGTGCCAAGCACGATAGTTCACCATCTTTAAATCTTCCAGCAACCCATTAGAGGCCGCCACAAATAGCAAGGCTTTCGCTTTGTACCGCTCTCGCTTCTCCTTCTCTTCTTGTACCTTTCCTTCCGTGATCAAAACATACTCTGCATAGTAGTAACCAAGATTACACATCACATGAGCATTAAAGAATTTCACTTGTTTCAGTTCATTCTCACTAACTTCCTGAAGCAAGTCATGGGCATGCTCTGTCAAGAAAATAGCCGACTCAAGTTGAGGGATATTTGTATTTGTTTTCACAAATGAGTCATACCAGAGTACCGATTGAGTCAACAAAGACTCCGCCGTTTTTAGTCTCGTAAAATCACGGGTATAAACAGCTAATTCATTTTTTTTGACTTCAAATAAATATTTAATTTCTTGTTCAAAATATCTCTTTATAACGTATGCCGAAATAGAGACTAGGGCAATAAATAACCCCAAAATCCCCATTATCAAATTCGCCCCATCCATAAAAGTAGATGCTTTGGGTACCTCTACATTTTCGGCACCGACTACATCCGCAAAGCCTAGCGCAGGTAGGAACAGCAAAAACAGAACAGCGCAGACCCTCATGGCCTTCTCCCTGGCTCATCACTTGAGCCTGTAGTTTATTATCGCTGGTGAGACCTTTATTTATACGCCTGTCAGAATCCTATGGCAAATAAACGCCTTTTAAGTCTCAAGACTGCAAACATTTTCCCTATAAGCATCTGCCTGAAACGCTCCGGTTAAACAGGTCAAGGACATGAGAGGGGCCGGCCCCCGACCTTCTGGTAGGCTGCCGTATCACCAAGCGCGGATACAATGAAACGCCGCAGTTTAACGAAGTCAATATCATTGTCTTTATGCGCAACAATATCATCCATGAACTTCTTCTGGCGCGGCTCAATGAGGTTCGCCCAATAAACCGGCTTATATACGATGTCAGTAAGGTTCTTGCCCTTTTTCTTTAATCGTTCATTGATTTCTTTAATTGTGGGGGCGGCGAACCCTCTGTCCTGATCTCCCATACCGTGAATGATAAGAACAGCTACTTTAGACATGACTACGCCTCCTCCATGTACGTATTAGAGGCTCACCATTACTGGCTAACGGAAACGACCTAGAAAATAGATATCTGAAATACAGGACAATACGGGGAAGGGTAGCGACAGAAATGTGCGGATGACAGCACAAAGTTATCGCCTGATGCAACGGTACTGAACGTGATTGAAAAATCAGAACAACCCAGCCTTTCATGGCCTGATCCTTGGCTCATTTCTTGAGCCTATCGTTTATTTTTGGTGGCAATCGTATCCATATTTTATTGTCTTGATCAACGCCAATTATGCGTTGTACTTTGTTGGGGTCGGTAATGCTCTCATCGTTAATTATCGTCACCCCTACAACCGAGCCACTGTTGGGAATATTGACCCAGTCCTCGTTTAGCGATGGCCTCGTATATAGTTGATTGTTCATTCCTACAGCCAAAATGCTTCCGTCATTCATTATTGTCACAGCTTTGACGGCACCGCCCTTATCGGGCGCTTTCACCCAAGCATTATTTAGCGTTTGTCTTGTATAGAGTTTGTTATCCAGGCCGACACCCAGTATGACGCCATTTTTCATGATTGTTACAGCCATGACTTGACCATTTTTATCGGGCGCTTTCACCCAGCTGCTATCTAAAGTTTGCCGGGTATAAAGCTTTTTGTCCGTACCCACGCCAAGAATAGTATTGTTCTGCATGACAGTAATGGCAATAACTTGACCGCCAGTGTCTGGTGCTTTTACCCATTTGCTGGCGAAAGGTGGTCGAGAGTATAGTTTGTTGTTGGTTCCTACCCCTAACAGGATACTATCGCCCATGGTTGCCACTGCGGCAATCTCTCCATCGTTGGGCACCAATGTCCATTTTTTTTCCCAACCATGAGACAATTTTTGCAGAGGATTAATCGTTGGAATATTCCATTCGTTTAACGCTGTGGCAACGTAATCAAGTGTAGGCGGTTGCTTTGGCTGGTAATGACCTGAGGCATTACTAACCCATATCACCTCACCTTCGTAGAACTCCAACTGCCCAGCCGCCCACACCGGCGTCCACCCGCCGTTCAGCTGAGTATGACGAACGAACATCGGGCTTTCATTATTTCCGTTTGGGTTCCCACTGTATGAGTAAAGCGCTTTGTTTCCATGGGAGAATATTCCTATATCATCGGGGCGATCACTTCGACGTATCAGCAATTTGTTGTCAGTCGTCCGAAACACATAAATGTACAATCCATCAGCTATGGGTTGAGTCATACCGGGTTTCAATTCGCTCACCCAATTTAACTTGGTCCAATCCATATGTTGATCTAGGTGATACCTTTTATCCCAGGCCTCTGCCCAGCCCTCAATGGGGGTACTTGTCCAACTTGACCAAATTGGTTTGGGAGCGGTGGGGCATGTGCAGGTTGCCTCATTCCAAAACTTACCGAACAGCAGGGTAGATGAACCATGCTGAGTGCAAGTAGGATCACAGCGATCGTAGGGGTCACAACCTAAGTGCAGAACTAGGCCACTAGCGTACCACTCAGGTGAGCAATGACAAGCTTTTTGGTTGTTGCCACCACAGTCTGCATAACCTGGCGAGGAGAATAGCACTAAAAGAAACAATAACAGTTTTGTATTTCTCATGATTTTGTTACTCCCTGATTAATCACTCGGAAAAACTGCTTGGGCTGCTGTTCTGTTTACAAACATTGCTCCTGACTGGCTTCGGTCGCACATGGCTCAAAGGAAATCTTATGGCTCCGGTCTTTTCTTTGTGGTGTGCCAATATTGAACCAAAACATTGCGTAAGTATCGTTATTGTCATTATCTACGTCATCTTCCGATGTGACGGTATACTGCATCATAGTTCCACTTTTGTGTTCGATGGGGGTTTGAACACGGGGGTTGGGATTGCCGCTTGATGAAAAAGAGAGACTCAAATAACCACCACTTTTTTGATTATTCATTTCTACCAAAGTTTCTCCCTCGGCAGTTTTCATGGTGACCCCTTCGCCGTGGCCACTAAACGTGTAACTAGCGTCATCTGAAGAATAAACCAGCGTTTGTTCCCAAGCCGCGTGACAATTGGCTGTTAGATAAATTATGCCACTTGCCGGGATGGGGACCTTAATCGTTGTAGCCATATCGTTCTCCTTTTTATAGATGAGGTGACACCCAATAGATAGATCGTGCCGAACTCAACATCACCTTATTTGCTGTGCTATTTGTAATAGCTGGCCTGTCAATGCACCAAAGCGTACGCCTATTAACGCTACCGAGCTTTCATACAGATTCACGCCCTTTATCCTAATTTTTGGAATATCGTTTCTTTCTCTCACAGAGATGTTCTCCTGAATCAATTAACTGGGGGGCATCCTCCTCATAACCGTAGTTTCAGAGAAAAAAGTAACCAACTATGTAAGAGGGAATCGGTAATTCGGGCAGTATCGGAAACTGCGAGTATAGGTAAGAGCAGTAGAAAAACAGCGTAGCCTTTCATGGCCTGATCCTTGGCCCATCACTTGAGCCTGTAGTTTATTATCGCTGCTGAGGTGTTTATTTATACTCCTGCCTGGTTCTTATGGCAACTGTTGGCCTTTTTACGTCCCGTTACTACTCATCATCACCAAAGCATTCTATCCTTAGCGATAAGGTTAAAACCGTTGTGGACATGAGGAGGGTTTATCTCTTCCAGCTTTGCGGCAGATTACGCCTTTATTTCCTCTTATCTTCCAAGGCTTCCTCAAAAGCCATCAAAAGACTTCCTTTAAATGCCTAAAATTAGCGCCTTATGGCTGTCGTTGTAAACGGCAAGCATTTCTCCTCTTTGTTCCGACCCTTACGGGTACAGCAACCCCCCAAGACACTTTTTTCGTCCTCGCAGGAAAGATCAGCACTTTCGCTGGCCTTAGAAAAAGAGGAAGAAAAAAATGAAAAGCTACATCACCACAAAGGAAGAACTAAACCGCATTTCAGTGAAAGAGCTGCACAACATGTTTAACCACGCCTCGCATATCGCCTTTAGCGATAGCAGCTATGAGCCTGAAAAAGCCAACGCCAAAAACAGCATGGAGCAAATAAAACGGGAGCTTATAAGCCGAAAGGTCTAGTGCCAAGGATCAGGCCATGATGGTGTTTTAGGGTCTACTTTATAGCCTTTTACATACTAACCGTTATCACTCGGTATTATGTCTTCTTTCGGCCAAAAGCGAACATTCTAGAGTCCATATAAAACGAAAATATATAGAATATCTTTTACTCGTATTTTACTGTAGAAAATAGATTTTTAGCCGCTTCACTCAACCTATCAACCTCATCCCAGCCATAATGCTCAAAAGGTGCCGATCTCATCAATATTGTTTCGACCCTTACATAGCTTCTACGGCTTTCACTCAGAGCCTTTATTATGTTGTCGCGATGAAACCAAGCTAAATTACAGGGAAGGATCTCCATAAGACGATCTTCATAATTAGGTATTTTTGTAAATCCTGCATGTTTCTTAAGGCTATTAAACGCTCTCCATAGAGGCGTATTGTGGTAATGCTGAAAGTCAGTAGTATTTTTATCGAAACGATTAACCCACCGCAAAAACAACCTTTCTAAAATATCATCTATGCAAGAGCCATCAATACAAGAAGCTAAGCTACAAAGAGACTCAAGTATTTCATCAGAGCCTGAGTTAGCATATGCAAGAAGATAGGGAATAATTCTTCTGTCAATAAGTCTCGCCACATTAGGCTGATATGATATTTTCCCAAGAGCCGGAAGAATTAAATCTGATCTTTTATCCAGCTCTAAGTAAAGTAATTCGCTGTTGCCATGCACTTCTAAGGCTTTAATAAATGCCGAGAAATATTGCTGAGAAACATGGTTATGCCTCCCGTTACCACCACTAAGAAGGCTAGAATGCCAAGATATTTCAAGGCCGAAAGAATTCTTTGAAGCAAGTAAAGGTCTCAATATCTCTCGGTTAGCTCTACTTTTATCTACGCTACTATGCTTACTACTTTGTATCGAAGGGCCGCTATCGCCCAACCTTAGCGTCGGGGTTATCGTAGTTATATTTAATTCGTAGTCATTTTTTGGATCAAGCTCCGCCACAAGCTTTGAAAACTCATCCAGTGATAAATCTCCAATTTTTAAAGATGCGGTGTCTATAGAGTTTTCAGATAAAATAACTGATAGAACTTGTTCACAATCTAAAACAGCTACATTATTTTTTTCACTGCTTAAATTTTCATCTTCCTTGCTAACCGGACTCCTTCTTACCCCCATATTCTTAAGACAGTTATTTGCCGATATCGAGTGATTCAGTGCCCCTTTTGATACAAGCTCTCTATACTTATCAATATCTTCCTGCCTCTTATTAGGTATTTTCCCAAGCTCACACAAAGCCCTCATCAACAGCCACTCTGACTCAGCCGAAGGTAATAAAGCCTCTATCAAGTTGGCACAACCAGACAGTCGAAGTCCACGGATCACGGCCGCTTGAAGAATTGGGATGTGAAGCTCATTAAGAATATTGTCCTGAGCATTGTTATTATTTGGCCAACCATGAAACTCCAGTCTGTCATACAGCCAGAGAGCTGACTTTACTCCTACATCACTTTCTACAGGAAACAATGAGCCTCCTGCATTATGCTGAAATATCTCTCCCCAGAACTCTGCAAACGAATCTCTTCCCTGTAGGAAAAAACGTAATAATCCTTGCTTCTCTTCCAATATTATTGGAGCTAATACGTTATGCATTAACAAAGAGGGGTGGTTATCTAGAAATGATGATCTCTCTTCTAAAACGAAACTATAAATTTTCTCGAGAGAAGCTTCGAACGGTAGATTTCCCGAGGCCAAAATTGCGGCACGACGAACCTGCCAGTGCTTAGATGTGTCAGTGGAAATTTTTACGAGCCAATCAGACTCCGACAGCGAGCTTAATCGAGCAATAAGAATACAGCGCCATATTTCCATGCCTGGATAAACAGGCCAGATTTCTTCGAACTCAGCTATATCACGGGGATAACTAGCAATAGCTGCCACTAGAGCCATCTTTCCCAAATGGGAATCTGAATTTTCTATGCATTTTTTCAACAATACAGGCAAAGCCAGCTTACTTCTCCGTGCCTGTAAGCTAATGCAAGAGGCACTAGCTATGTTTTCTTTCGCATCTAAAATTCGCACCAAAAATTCATCAACATCAGTCCCTGACAACTCTCCCAGTTTTGACACTATAGGTGTTAAAATTTTGGTTGGAAGAGCATTAGACTTTCCCACTAGCTGTTCTTCAAAAATCCGCATAGCCGATTTACTAGGCTTTATGATAGAAGTCATAAGAATTAGAGACTTCCAGTCATCAGCGTTATTGGCGTCTACCTCTATTAATTGGTTGTATAAATCATCAATATCTCCACCTGCCTGAGAAAAAACAGAGAAGTCAGATAGTCGTTCTTTGAACTCAATATTGGTGTTTAGAATTTTTTCTTGGCATTCACTGAGATTTATAACATCTGGGTATATTGAAGGAATAATATGCACCAACGAATTCAGTCTACTGCTACCTGGTATCTTCTTGTTTAAGAAAAGCAGAGAACTTTCATCTTGAAAAAACAGCAGTACTCTCAGTGCATTAATTAACGCATTTTCATCATCAGAATCACTCTGCACAAACTCTACACATAAAGGCTTTATTGAATGTCGGTGATTCCATATATAGTTTTCCAATAAACCTAAGTTTGGCGACCTGTTAATCAACATAGTGTTGATGTCATTAGGGATAGGTATAGCGGCAAGAAACTCTTGTACATCTGCCAAGTCATCGATTTTAAGATGTCTTATTGAACTCGAATGAAAGCTATTATTTTGCGTATTTATAGGCTCTCGATATGAGTGAAAAAATGAAAATGCTTCTGACAATATTTCACGACGTTTATCCAGCAGAAACAATGGAAGTATCTTAATCTTTATCCCATCATTTTGATTTTTGAAAAACTCTTTAAAATCAGGAGAAATTATTGGTTTTTTAGGGTTACGAACACCTTGGACAATATACTCAAGAGCATCCGGTTTATCGGCGCGAATAGGTAGGGTCATACCGATCCGTATTAGCTCATATATTTTAAAAGGATCACATAGCTGAACGGCCTCTGTTATCTGCCATACTTTTTGATAATCCGTATTCAGGATGCTGGAGTTTTCTTTCAGTCGTTTTAGTATTAGATTTGCGGTATCTCCATCGCCAAGATTATCTAGCATCTTAGGAAGCATGTAAGAGCGTCCTGTATCCGAAGCGTCAAATATTAGACTAACAATTTCAGATGAAGAGATAAGATTGTTTTTCTTCACATAAGCTTCCAGCCCTACACGCCCCCTCCCTGAAAGGAAGGCTTCTTTTGCTACTTTTTTTGCCTTCCTGTGCTGGCCAGACTGATCAAGGTGATACACCGTTGCAACAATATCGCCTGTATTTTCATAGTAATCAGATAGAGCTTTGTGCGCGGATATTTTAATATCATAAGGTATAAGGGATTCCATTCCTCTTCTAGTGGTTTCGTGAAACTCGTAATAGTTGCTTTCTAACCTCCTTAAAAGTCCACATTGAACAAGCTCAATAACAGCATCGCCGACTCTATCAGAGCTAAAAACCCTTGATGCCTCTTCTTTCTGAAAAGGAAGGATAAAACAAAATAGTTTGTCCGCAGTCTGTTTTAAGCCATCGCTTAAAAGGTTGTATTTTGACCTGTCCGCTTCTTGCAACACTTCGTTTGCTGGAAGTGCCGATAATCTCTGCATTTCTTCTAATGACCCGCAACTTGCTACCAAATTTGCCAGTCGTGCATAGAGCATTGATGATCGACTTGCTGTAAGACTATTGTAGATTTCGTACAAAGAGGTTCTTTCACCATTAAAATTCAGACACAGTTTCTCAACAAGCACTAAAAACTCTTCAAAACTGAACCCAGACATATTTATTGGACTTGGTAGCTTAAGTGTCTTTTTTTGCAGGGCTGATAAGTGATGAAATGAACTACTTTGCCCCATGACAATGAATTTACTTTTATTACCAGAAAGGTTTTCTATGAAGATTGCCAATTCCCTTGAAAACGTATTGCTACATTGGCCATCAACAAGGTCAATTATGCACAATAAATCCATATCGATAGACGACAAAAACCTTGCTGAGTCTATGAGTGATTTTTCATCGGAAGATTTATAATTTACTGCTATTGGTAATAGGTCATCTATGCCGTAGCTACGAAGATTAAAAGCTATTCCAGAAATGACATCTCTGAAATCTTTATCAGCCCTAACCGCAAGATAGATGGGCTGCATAGAAATATTCTTAGATTCAATATATTCCAGTATTTCACTAGCCAGAGTTGTCTTTCCTGAACCTGAAATTCCTGTTATTTCAAGTGCGCCAATTTCGACAGAGTTTAAAACCTCATTGACCAGTTCATTTCTTCGAATATCACCTTCTCGTAAAATTTGCGGTGAGCAAACCATGGTCATTCGAGGCCATATATTCCTAATTTCAGCTTCGAAATCATGCTTTCTTATTGTTCGCCCCCGCTGAGAGGAAACTGTGCTAACGAAATTTCTCAAGCATGGAAGAAGTGTATTTTTTGACACCTCCCAATCCAATTTATACTTTTCTTTGAGTTCGCTTTGTATGCGGCTCCTTATTTCTTCATCCGTGCCATAAACCACCTCAACAGAGGTTCTCAGCAATATGTTAGGCAGGACGTCGTGTATGCCATTAACCTCTTTGACATATTCGTTGAATTTGTCCTTCGATATATCAGAAGATGATAGTTTTTTTTGAAAGCTGTCTATCAATAAAGAAGGCGAGTCGATTGATTCCGGCTTCCATAGATTTAGGCTTCGACTACCACTATGCTTTTTTGGGATTACCTTTGATTGTTTTTTGGCCAAAAGGTGTAAGGCACGAAGGTATACGATTGAATATGTGTCATCTCCTTTAGGCTCGTAAGACAATAAATCGTGAACATCAGCATCCACTTCATCACCAAGAATCCACGTTTGTCTATGTTGATTGTCCCGTAATCTTTCAAGAGTACCGACCAGCAGACCATTAACTGCCTCGGTTAAAGCCCAAGGCTCTTTTTTCAGAAAACCATCTGCGCTTTCTTTAGGTTTTTTAACTTGAAAGAAGTGTGAGGTGCCTTCTTTATCGGGAACGATAACTAAATCATCTTCCCCTTCTGGGCGAATACTTATATTTTCATTTGATTGGTTGAAATGCTTAATTATAAGATCAAGGTTAACAGTAGCTTGATATTCAAATCCTTTTAGAGCGTGATATCCGTCTGACATTATTTTGTTCTTCGATAGTAAATGGGTTGTATGGAATCCAAGGTTAATGTGCAAATAAAGCACCTAAGAAATGTCCTCTTTAGGTCGAAAACAGCTATTTCCCATATAGCGAATCATCACTCCAGCAGCCCCACGAGAACCTTAAAGCTCTCAACCGCAGAATCAAAGTTGTTATTTGATCGTGTGAATATTCGGAGGGGGCTTTTAGTACCCTAACAGCGTACCACTCCTTTTCAATAAGTATTCTTTAAAAACAAAACGTAGAGCTATAGGTGTAAAAAGTGTTTCAGTCCCATGTCGCCCGCACCGACACATCAACAAAATATGTCGATTTTATTCAAAAATATAAACATATACGCCATCACAACTAACCAATTGGATGAAAACGGATGGACAATTGGATAATTTCATGCGACAGTTAATTGGATGGAAACGGATAATAAATTGGATTTCATGATAAATATAGAAACATTAAACATCACCAATACGATTTTAAAACTGATCTCTGAACTGGATGAGTTTAAAGGCGCATGGCAGGCAATTGGACGTATTGCGCCTGAACGCCTCTCCAGCCTGCGCCATGTTGCCACTATCGAAAGCATCGGCTCATCTACCCGTATTGAAGGGGCGAAGCTCTCTGACCGCGAAATTGAAAAACTGCTATCCAATCTCGAATCGCAATCATTTGCCAATAGGGATGAACAAGAGGTTGCGGGATATGCTGCCGTCATGGAAACCGTATTTGAGCATGCCGAAGATATTCCCTTGACCGTCAATTACATCAAACAGCTACATGGTCAGTTACTTCAACACTCCGGCAAGGACACACGGCATCGTGGTGAATTCAAGACACTATCCAACAACGTGGAAGCCTTTACCCCCGAAGGGGAAAGCATTGGTGTGATCTTTCAGACAGCAAGCCCTTTTGACACACCTCGTCTTATGGACGAACTTATCGAATGGACGGATAAAGCCCTTGCTGATAAATCGTTACACCCGTTGCTGATTACAGCGATATTTACCGTGATATTTTTGGAGATACACCCCTTTCAGGATGGCAATGGCAGGCTGTCACGCATATTAACCACATTGCTTCTGTTGAAGGCGGGCTACGCCTATGTTCCTTATAGTTCTTTGGAAAGCGTGATTGAGCAAAACAAGGAAGGTTATTACCTTGCCTTACGCCAAACCCAAGGCACCATCAGAACAAAAACACCTGATTGGCAACCATGGGTTATCTATTTCCTAAAAGCGCTGAGCAAGCAAAAAGAAAAGCTTAATGCCAAGATCAAACGTGAGCGTCTACTGATTGGCGACCTGCCCGCCCTTTCCGTGGAAATTCTTGAGATTGCACGGGAACATGGCAGAGTAACGGTTAACGATGCTGTGAAAGCAACACAGGCCAATCGAAACACCATTAAAGACCATATCAAGACGTTGCATAGCAATGGGTTAATCGAGCGTCATGGTGCAGGTCGAGGGACATGGTATTCTCTTGCTTAATACTTCGTGAAGATGACTCGAAAAGGAAACATTAGGGTGGTACACTTTTCGTAATTCTTGAATACTCAAGAATAGTTTATTTACTTTTAAATCAATGAACTAAGACTGTTCTGCGGGGGTTTAAAAGTGTGGGTTCTAGTCCGCCCACCGGTACCACTTTAAAAATCAGTAAGTTAGCAAAATCCAGGCTCAACTAAAAACCACAAAAAAAGACGAATCGACAACGCAGCAAAATTTCGCCGCTGTTGAGCATTTGTTTTTTGATACCCTCGTCTATGAAGATATCACCCAGGAAAGCCCGTGTTTTCTAGCCTAAAGCCACTTTTAGCAGTGCAATCTCTTTTCTATATCAAGCAAATCATTTCACTGTGTGAAAACCTACCCGCCTCTACACCCCACGCCAATAGGGCAAAGGTGGCAACAAGTCATTTCCTTGGTTAAAAAAAGGCCGAAACGCGCAGGCGTTGGGAGGAGTGATTTTCCGGCCTTATATGGGTATGATTTTTCGTTTTGTATTCAATAGGGACTTGATATGAATATGGTTAAGAAATTTTGCCACGCAGCAGCATTGGCCTGGGTGTTTTCATCGGTAGGTTTTGTTTATGCAGGTAGTGAGATAGCCACACTCGATAGCTTTATAAGTGGCTCGGCTACTACGCTAAATGGCAAGAAAGCGTTAACCTTTTATCTTGGTGGGGATCAATCGAACTACTGTGATATTACCGCTACGGCAGAATACGTAACACAATCAAGAGGGATACTAGTTAACGTGCGCAGAAACCAGCCTGATTTCGCTGTTAGCTGCACATGGGGCGGGGAATATTATGTTATTTCAAGCAAGCATCAATCTCGTGCGGACCTAACAATAACGAAACCTGATGGTGGTCCTAGCCATTTTTCACTTACTGGTTTCTTGGTGACTGCAAAAGGTGAACGGTTAGAGCTGAACACCCCTGCGCCGATACCTGTAGCAAAAAAGAAAGCTACCCCTTAATACCATCTAGCGTTGTTTTTAATCCACTGGTGTTGCCACTGGCGCTGGTATAGCTGGCGGCGTTGTTCGGCAATGTTGTCCTGGCTGTCAATGCGGTAACTGTTGCTTAATAGTGCGTCGTTATCTTGCAGGGCTGGCAGGGTTACGCCTTCCACCAGCACGGTACGAATAAACGGTTTATTTGGTTGGCCTAAGATGAGTCCAGCACAAAACAGACTTCAAAATCATAGTCTCCTTGTCCTTCAGCACCCCTCTACCCTACCTCATAAACTAAACCGCGCTCTACTGAATAGCTATCCAGACATCCTCGTTAAATCAGCAATAAACTCAGGAAACAGGTAAACAACCAAAATTAAGATTGGCAGAACATAGAAATAGAAGTTCATGGAAAAACGCACATAGGCATGGGCGTTATGCAGCTCCATAAAACGGTTTATCACCAACCGTCCCTTCACCATAACAGTCGCGGCAATAGCCATCGTCACTAACAAACCTGGCTCAGCCGATTCCGCAATAAAAGCGCTAGCTAGTGTCATCGTCATCAAAGCGAACCATACAAGATCCAGTTTTTTATAATTACTGATTACAAACATATTGTTTACCTCAGCACATAGAGCAGTGGGAAAATAATAATCCAGATCAAATCAATCATATGCCAGTAACTCGCAATGGCTTCTAGGCCTTCATGACTATCGGGCGTATATGCGCCACGCTTAAGCCTGAAAATAGCCCATAGAATCGCGCCACCACCCCAGGCTACGTGTAGGAAATGGTTAAAGGTCATGTAGTAATAAACCGTAAAAAACATGTTGGTATCGACTTCGATACCCTGCTCAGTATTCCACTGATATTCCCATGCTTTGACCAGCAGATAGAACACAGCTGCGGCTATGGTTCCCCATAACCAATGGACGGCTTTATTAATCTGGTTCATGCGGACGCAGCCAACGGCTTTTGCAACAAAGTAGCTGCTGGTCAGCAACGCCAGTGTGTTCAATATCCCGGCTGAAATATTAAGCTGTGAAGGCCCTTCACTGAAAGCTGCCGGATAATGTACCTTGGCCGCAAAACAAATAATGAACATCAGCGCAAACTCGGTCATCTCGGCATAAATTCCGACCCAAACAGCGCCATTGCCCGGAATGCGTCCTGCTTTTGGCAGGCGATCAAGAGGCTTGTCCGCAGAATCTGCAGCGACCCATTTATTCGTATTTAAACCAGCATCGATCATATCTAGTGAATTCCGTATTCCAGTGACAAACTAAGCATGTGTAAATTAAGCAACCGTTTTACCCTCGCCCACTGCAACACGGTGACTGCGAAGTAAGGTGTAAATCCCACTACCAACGATAACCACGCTCCCTAACAGGGTTATGGTATCGGGTCGTTCACTAAAGACGATTGCGCCTAATAAAAGCGCAAACACCAAACGGGTGTAGCGAAAAGGCGTTACAACGGCGACTTGTCCCGTACGCATGGCGACGGTCAACAAATAATAAGCAATCACACCAAACAGAATTGCCGCCACAATTTGGCTGCCAGACGTCAAATCTAACCAAACCGCGTCGCCACTGTATGTCAACATGACTAACCCGGTGGGGATGAGGATAAAAAAACCATAGACACCCAACTGCATATTTGACAACTCGGCCGGAGCGGCACGAGTTGCTAGATCACGGCCAGCAAAACCCAGCATACCTAGCACGGCAAACAACGATGCTGATTCAAATCCGTCAAGGCCGGGTCGAATAATCATCAATACACCAACAAAGCCGATCAAAATGGCGAGCCAACGAGACCAGCTTACCCGTTCATCAAAGAAAATGGCTGCACCGGCAACCACCACAAGTGGCGTTGTCTGGAGAATTGCCGATGCACTGGAGAGCGGCGTCAACGCAATGGCAAGTGTAAAACCAAAGCGCCCCGCTATCTCACACACCACACGCGTCAGAATCGCAGGTGACAGAATGGCTCGGCTTAAAATTCGTTCTCCCCTCTTCAGGGTCAGCACGATGAACGCCAGCGTACCGCCAAGACCAAACAGAACCAGTATTTCACCAACCGGCACGGTGCTTGAGGCGGCTTTGATAAACATATCCTCAAGGGAAAAAGCCGCCATCGCCAGCACCATGGCAATACTGCTGCGCGTGTTATCCACAAATATTCCTTCGTTAATGACCTGAGCTAGTGCCTTCCTGGGCCAATGAAACGCGTTTCTTCAATGACACTGCTGGCCTTATCCCAGGAGCTGATAAGAAACGCAACGGGCACATTAACTTCAGTTAATAACGCCGGATCAATTAGCACACGTAATAGTACTTCCGCCTGTTTGCCTGATGCTATTTCAACATCCGCTTTCCCTTTCAATACGGCGCCCTCCAGCCCCTGTAAAGAAATGCGGTAGTGCTGGGATACTTGATCCATATTCAGAATGCTCAAAATATAAACATTTTCGATCAAGCCATCGTTAGTTTGCTGATACAGCAGGCCACGGTCACGTGTGACATCAGCCTCAATCAGGTCGCGATCAAAGAGAAGGAAAGCAAACAGACCTATCATGGTGAACAGTACTGCGCCAAAACCAATCAATTTTGGACGTAACAGATGATGTCCTCGCTTATGTTGCAGTTTGTTTTCGGTGGTGTAGCAAATAAGGCCCTGCGAATAATCCATTTTATCCATGACCTCGTTACAAGCATCAATACACAACGCGCAGTTGATACACTCGTATTGCAAGCCATCACGTATATCAATACCCACTGGACAAACCTGCACACACATTTGACAGTCGATACAGTCACCCAGATTCTCAGCCTTGTAATCCACGTCCTTTTTACGGGCGCCTCGGGACTCACCACGCTCCGTATCGTAAGACACAATTAAGGTATCACTATCAAACATCACCGCCTGAAAGCGTGCATAAGGGCACATGTACTTGCACACCTGCTCACGTAACCAACCGGCATTACCGTAGGTGCCAAAAACAAAGAACAGTATCCAGAAGGTTTCCCAACCACCTAGACTAAAGGTAAGCATGCTAGGAACGAGCTCACGAACCGGTGTGAAATAGCCCACAAAAGACAGCGCCGTCAGCAACGATACGCCGAGCCAAATACTATGCTTGGCTGTTTTCCGTATAATTTTATTAAATGTCCAGGGTGCCTGATCCAGTTTTATGCGCGCATTACGGCTGCCCTCGGCAACTTCTTCGGCCCACATAAAAATACTGGTCCAGACCGTTTGCGGGCAGGTATAACCGCACCAGACACGTCCCAACCAGGTGGTAACAGCCAACAACGCCATGGCTGCAATAATCAATATCGCGGCGAGAAGTATCAAATCCTCCGGCCATAGCGTCAGACCAAAAATATGAAACTGATCGTTAGGCACATCGAAAAGCACCGACTGCCGGTCATTCCAGTTAATCCAGGGCAACGCGAAATATGCGATGAGTAACGGCCAGCCGGTAAAAAGGCGCACACGCTGGAAAAAACCACGGATTTTTCGTGTATAAATTTTTTCGCGCTTTTCGTAAAGATCGAATTCTTCGACGCCTATTTGCTGAACAATATCCGCATCTGAGGTATCGATATTTTCAAGGGGGATTTTAGCGTTCATTCTGATCGGCCCCATGCTGAAGTGTTGCCATGACTTTGTATTCTCGACTACTGGAAATTCCGAGCAGTATAAAGATTACAAAAAACCGGAACAGGGACAAAAAAATAAATTATTATAGGTACAGATGATTTAAATATCGTTATACGCACAGAATAAGGCAAAAGATGAAACATTACCGCTATCAGGCATTAGCAGACCTCATCAAAGAGGGCATTCACAACGGACGCTGGAAACCTGGTGAACGTCTGCCTTCAGTGCGTGAGTTATGCCAAAAACAATCGTTATCCAAAGCGACGGTATTGCACGCCCTGCACCAGCTGGAGGCCGCTGGGTTATTGGAGGCCAGACCAAAGTCGGGCTATTTCGTAAAACCTCCAAAAGCGATCAAACCCAGGTCTCCGCAACCCTCTATCAACAAACCTGTCCCGCAATCTGTCAACGTGCCGAGCATTTTCCGGGACATCATGAAACACAGTGCCGCCTTTGATATTTTGCCGGGCTCTGGAGGTAATGAAACATCCTCACACATTGTTGAACTTAACCGCCATATCAGCCGAGCGATGCGTAGCCACCCTGAAAATAAAGCCATGTATTACAACGAACCCGCGGGAGAGATGACGCTACGCAGTCAAATTAGCGAACGTTATCGACAGTTTGGTTTAAGCATCAATCCAGACCAGCTCTGTATTACCTCAGGCTGTCAGAATGCGCTTTTCCTCGCCCTGATGACCACTTGCCAAGCCGGCGATAATGTCATCGTCGAGTCACCGGCTTTTTATGGCGTGCTACAACTACTGGAGCAGTTGCAATTGAACGTCATTGAGATTCCGGCATCTGCGGAAACGGGCCTCGACATAGCGGCCTTTGAATCAGCACTCAAAACCTGGCAGGTGAAGGCCTGTGTAGTAACGCCTGCCTTTGCGACACCGACCGGTGCAACAATGCCCGCTCAAAACAGAACACAACTGATGGCATTAGCCAATCAATATGACATTGCCGTGATTGAAGATGATATTTATGGTGACCTAGCCTTCGAGACTCGCCCCCCGCCTCTCAAAGTACTGGACGATCAAGAGCGCGTCATCCTGTGCAGTTCCTTTTCAAAAGCACTGTCGCGTGATTTACGAATCGGTTGGATTTCCGGCGGGCGTTGGCATGACAAAATCACTCATCTCAAATTAGTGACGCACCTAGCCAGTAGTCAATCGTTACAGCAAGGGCTAGCAACGTTTATGGCCGAAGGCAGTTACCGTCGTCACTTGAGTCATTATCGTCAAACGCTCAAACAGCAGCGAAATCAGTTGGTTGATGCTATTCGACACTACTGGCCAACCTCTACGCTATTCAGCGTACCCGATGGTGGGTTAGCCCTATGGCTGGAAATGGATGCATCACTGGATATACAAGCCGCCTATCCCCGAGCATTGGAAAAGGGCATTATTTTAACGCCTGGCTCACTCTTTTCAGCAACGGGACAATATCGTAATTATCTGCGATTAAGCTTTACCCACCCTATTACGAATAAAAGAGAAACTGCGCTTAAACAATTGGCAGAGGTAGTTTTAACCACTAAATAGCTTCCCCAACGATACTGCAATAACACTTCTTTGTAGGTTATTCATAAATAGCGCCCACTCTCTCTGGTAAGTATTACCTTTATCGCCCCTGGTTAGTCACCCTTTACCCAGTGTTGATTTTTAACATGAAACGTCTAAAGTCATAAGAGAACTTCAATTTACAAGTCTCGTCGAAGTATCTTATTTCTACTGCTATCCACATAAACAAACCCGTGTTAAATAGAATTATGAGCGATTCAAACAAATCAGAAAATCTGCTGCGCAAGGAGATTCAGCAATTAAAAAAAGAGCTCTCCGCTGCCAACCTGACCTCAGAAAAGCGCACATCTGAACTTCATAAAAGTGAAGAGCGGTTTGCTCTGGCGATGCACGGGGCAAACGATGGATTGTGGGACTGGAACCTGGAAACGAACGAGGTTTATTACTCTCCTCGCTGGAAAAGCATGTTAGGGTATAAAAATCATGAACTTGAAAATGGTTTTGAAACGTGGGCAAGCCTAGTCAACCCCGTAGATAAAGTCATAACGCTGGAGAAAATTGAGGATTATTTAGCTGGCCGCGCAGACTCATTCGAAGTTGAGTTTCGCATGCAACATAAGGATGGCCACGAAGTATTCGTGCTGTCCCGTGGATTTAAAACCGTAAACGAGCTAGATAATAAGCCCACTCGCTTAGTTGGCACGCACGTCGATATAACAGAGCGAAAAAAAGCAGAATCATTTGATGACAAAAACACCGAAATTCTAGAGATGGTTGCCAAAGGACGACCGGCACCTGAGATCTACGACAAGATTGCACTGATGTATGAGGGCCGTCACCCGGGACTGCGCTGCTCAATGCTTGAATTACATGACACCAAACTCTTGCACGGCGGGGCGCCGAGCCTACCACCGGAATATTGTAAAGCTGTTCACGGCTTGGAATACGGTCCCTCTGTTGGCTCATGTGGAACCTCCACCTATACCGGTAAGCGCGTGCTTGTTGAAAATATTGATACAGATCCTAAATGGGCAAAAATCAAACACGTGGCACTACCTCATGGTATGCGTAGCTGTTGGTCGGAACCCATTAAAAGTTCCTGCGGGCTAGTTTTAGGTGCCTTTGGCATGTATTACAACCATCCAGCTCTACCTAATGAAGAAGAATCCAATGACCTCACCTCTGCGGCAAGGCTTGCGGGAATTGTCATGGAGCGCGATCATTCTCAAAAGCGGATACGCACGCTTGCCTATACCGATGAACTTACAGAACTTGCCAGTCGCGCCCGTTTTTATCAGAACCTTGAAGAATTAATAAAAACATCTGCCCGGCACCATCATCGTTTTGCCCTGCTATATATTGACCTAGACGATTTCAAAAGCATTAACGACAGCCTTGGGCATGATGCTGGCGACTTTCTGCTCAAGGCCATTGCAAAACGTTTAAAAGGCTCCTGTCGTGAAGTTGATATTGTTGCTCGCCTCAGCGGCGATGAATTCTGTATTCTCGCTGAAGAGGTCGATGATGATTATGCGGCTAATGTAGCGCAACGCTGTCTTGATGAAGTATCTCAACCCATTGAGATTTCTACCAGGAAACTCATACCAGCTTGCAGTATCGGAATAGCACATTACCCGGACGATGGGAAAAATTCATCTGATTTATTAAAAGCAGCGGATACCTCGCTTTACGCAGCAAAGGGAAATGGAAAAAATCAGTACGCCTTTTATAAGCCGGAGCTTACCCGCCAGGCAGAGTATCGTTTCCGGGTCGAAGAATACCTCAGAGAAGCAATCAACAAGCAACAGCTGTCGCTTGTCTACCAACCTCAGATAGATCTAAAAACCGGAGGAATTATTGGCGCTGAGGTGTTATCTCGCTGGAATCACCCACAACTAGGGCAAGTCCCACCCGTTGAATTTATCGCTACAGCCGAACGAATTGGCATGATTAAACCACTCACCGAATGGGTATTAAACACAGCCTGCCATCAGGCCGTTGCTTGGAAAAAAGAAGGTTTTCCTACTCTGAGGATAGCCGTCAATGTTTCTCCAAGCCATTTTATCGATAAAGAGATTGTGTCACTGATTAAACGGATTATCGATGAGACCGGAATGGTTCCAGCTGAACTGGAGCTAGAAGTTACCGAAAATGTTGTGCAGACAGATCAACGGAATCTCTCAATTTTTCAAGAGTTGAAAGATCAGGGAGTTCAACTGGCCATCGATGATTTTGGAACAGGTTATTCATCTTTTGCTTCGCTTAAACACCTCAACGTTGATTGCCTGAAAATCGACAAACACTTTATTGATGACATGCTTGTCGATAAGAAGACCTTGCTACTCGTTGCCTCCATGATAGAAATCGGGCACCAGCTGGGCTATGGAATTATTGCTGAAGGTGTCGAAGTACCTGAACAGCTGAATATCCTAAAAAAACTGAATTGTGAAACTGCACAAGGGTATCTATTTAGCAAACCCGTTGAAGCCAATACGATTTCACAGTTACTGAAGAGTAAACTTATTGCTTAAATAAACTCTAATCTACGATATTCCTCAGGGTTAACCGTATAAGAAAAAGATATCGATAAGTCCGCTCTCGATAACAGCTGTTTCAAGGATTTTGGCGCGCTTACGCTCAATTAAACGAGGTGATATTCAATACGGCATATCACCTACAGCTATTTTCTATTCACACATTATAAAATGTCTTTACCTACCGCCTAAACCTCCACTGCTTTGGCTACATACGGAGGTCCCATACCTGGGGCAACTGGAAACAATATCCTTGTCACAAAAACGGCAAAGCACGCCGCCTTCACTCAAGGTAATGTATTTATAAGATACCTCTATACCAATTTCCTTCAATTTTTTTAGCGTTCGAGAAAATGTTTCTGGCTTCATGCCAAGGTAACTGGCAATCATGGATTTCTGGCAATGCAAATCGATATTCAACGTATTGGGGTCTTGCTCCATTCTCAGCCTTAAAAAGTAATAGCCTAAGCGGTCGAATGGAATTTTGGTGATAATGCTCTCAATTTGTTGCATAGCATTTTTGTAGCGCCGTGTAATTATGCGCAGAATATTAGCGCACAAGGGCCCACCTTTTGAGACCTGTTGCTTAATGATATCAGCCGGAATTAACAGTAACTTGCTACGCTTTAACGTCACGGCACTGACAGGCGATATACCGTCCATATAAATAGCCGCTTCCATAAATGTTTCGCCAGCTTTTAATATATTAATGGGCGCTTCTTTGCCTTCTGACGAGGAACGAAATATTTTTACGGTGCCTTCAATAATAAAGTAGAGAAACTCCACCTCATCTCCATGCTTAACAATTTCTTCTTCCGCAGCAACTGAGCGTATAACAGAATAAGAAAGTAGATACCGCAAAAGATCTTCTGAAAGCCCCTCGAATATAGACGCTTGCTGCAACTGTGAAAATCCTGACTTACCGATCACAGGCCCACCGACAGCTTTCTTCTCTTCAGACTTTTTACTCTGTTGATTAAAGGCTATTTCAATTAACCCGGCATTCTCAGCTTCACACAATTTCTCCATAAGCGCGGACTCAAGCAGAGGAACCCGATCACTTGATTGATCTACATTCATAAATTGGTGTTTCATTTAAACCACCCGGATGTATAACATCTCTATCAGAGGATAAATTCCAAAATAAGCCTATTAACTTTGGTTTAATTAATCGACATACGTATACGCTCGCCTATGCTAATACAAACTTTGTGCCAACTTTTAACGTATTGATTTCAATCAAAATAAGAAGAATGTTGTCCTTATGACAGCCTTTAGAAAAAGGTCGTTTCGACAACTTTCTAGTTAAATTAACAACATTGGAGTATGCAAGATTCGTACAACGTAAGACACACACAAAAATAGTGCTGAAGAACTCAGACTGTTGAAAGTCGATCGACAGGAACACCTGTCACAATAAAAAAGATATGAATAAGTCCCTCTATTACTTACACAAAACCACCAACTTCTGCCAGATCCTCACCATTGCCAGCGTATCCAGATGACAATAGGCTAATAAGTCACGGCGAATAGCTTCTCGCTGACTCTGGTCTTTTAACAAATGCAGGTTAGCGAAGGTATCCATTGCCATACCTCCATCCTGAATACCCAGCTGCTTGTAGTCCAGCTCGGGATCATTGGGAAACATGGCAGGAAGCACTGACTTAATAGAAAAACTACCGTTAAAGTCTGGGTGGTAATATCCCAGTTTCCGAAAGGGCACAATCAGATCAACGAAACGAGACACCAAGGTCATCAGTGCGTCATGCAGATCAGGAAATAAATTCGCTAATTCTTTGATTCGCGAAATTTCAAAGGATTGATTAAACGCCATGATGGAGCCAGTTGCAGGCAAATCCTCAAGCATTCGTTCAGCCAACTCTCGGCGCGGGTCACTATGTTCATCCGCCAGATACTCCCGGTGCGCTAACTCGCCGCCTTCCGTCATCACGTGCAGCGAATATTGAAAGGGGATCTGCCCATAGGCACGTTGATTGTCAAAACGCGGAATGGCATTTTGAAAGCTCTCGAAATCAAAAAAACTGATCGGGTATTGAACAGTTTTTTGAAAACTCTGCAAAATAGCTTTATTGATGACCGGCTCACCATTGGCGGAGGAGTCAATCTGTATCCGTTGCGTGGTATTCAAAGCCATGTCAGCTGGAATATCCTGATAGCCTCTGGAGCCATACCGATAGAGCGCAAACTTATCTTTTCCACTCATACGATAGAGATTAAAAATCGAAGGGGATGGAATATGCCGCCAACAGTGTGCTTTGAAATCACAAGCATAGGGGTCAGAGCAATGCAGGCCAATATCAATATCCGGCTCATCAGCTTCCAGAGCTGCCGTCATATCTTCTAAATTTTGCAAAATAGCGTCCTGCTTCGCCAGTACCTTTTCCGTCACATCCTGAACAGCCAGCAATTGCTGAATATCAAGCTCACCCTGTCGCTCGTATTTATTATTGATGTGTACGGTAAATACCCGGTTAATCTTGAGCACACTGGCAAGCGAAAAATATTGAATCGCGGCATCATTCAGGTAAGTCGGTTTAACGGAAGTTGACGCCTTTACCTCATAGATATCCCAACCTGCGGCCGTTTTATGCAGAATATCGGCCATAGCAAACACGCCTTTTTCCTTAAAGGCTGCTTCGTAGATTGTTTCAACACCCTGCTCAATTAGTGCAGAAGTTTTGTTGATCATGCCATCGAAATCATCCGTTCTAAATTCGATTTCAACACCATCAGGAAACAGCTGCTTAGCGCAATCACCCACCGTATTCCCGGTGCTAAACAGTGGGTTTTCCTGTTCATTTACAGCCCCTCTCAACTCTGGGCGTTTTTTATACAACCAAAGGGATTTATGGCACTGCAAACCACGAAGGTATTGGGATTTACTGAGTAGCATTGAAACAGGCAAGTCCTTGTCTTAAGTATCTTGGAAACACGCCATAAAGAGTAAGGTGTTCTCCGCAAGATCTCCACCTCTAGCAACAAATTCATGCCCACAAAAACAGAACCATTAAACACATTAATTAGTCATGCTAGCTTTCATGAATAAGGGCGTTTATGCTGCCTATCCTCAGAATAATGACAACCAACAATTATGAGCACCGAGTTACAACAACGCCTTCGCAACCACCTTGAAAGTCTGGCAAAAAAAGGCGAAACCATCAGTTATCGACAACTGGCAGCGCTTGCCGATATTCCTGCACCGCAGGTCATTCGTCGCCTGACAGGTTTATTGGAAAATATTATTCGCGCAGATCATGCCGCAGGCATTCATGTTTCGGTCGCCAGCCTTGCCGTTAGCCAAACTGTGCCGACCATGCCCCGAGCAGGTTATTTTATGCTGCTGCGTGAATTGGGACTTTATAGTGGGCCTGATGAAGGTGAACAGGCAGAGGCGTTTCATGCCGACTGCCTACAGCAAATATTTACACGGTTTTCTTCGTAAGAATGGCTACAAATACTAGTAAAAAAAGCATCCATAATAACGCTGCTGACACCGTTGTTGTGCTCGATTTCGAAACCACCGGTTTGTCGCCCAAGCAAGGTGATCGAGCCATTGAAATCGGTGCAGTGCTTATTGAACAGGGCAAAGTAACCGATCGTTTTCAGCAGCTAATGAACCCCGGTTGTCGTATCAACTCCTTTATTGAAGACTTCACTGGCATCACCAACAAAATGCTGCAAACCGCCCCGCCCTGCAACGAGGTCATGGATCAGTTTGCTGACTTTATCGGTGGCCACAATCTGGTCGCTCACAACGCATCATTCGACCGCAATTTTCTGGACTCAGAACTCGGTCTCATCAAGAGGCAATACAGCGGTTCGTTTGCCTGCACGCTATTGCTGGCCAGGCGCTTGTATCAGAACGCCCCCAACCACAAACTTGGCACGCTGGTTAGATTCAAGAGCATACCCAACGACGGCGTTTTTCACCGTGCGTTGGCGGACTCCGAAGTGACCAGCAAACTGTGGCTGATGATGCTGAAAGACATTTCTACACAACACCCGCTAGCAACACTTTCTTTCCCGCAGATGCTGAAATTATCCCGAACACCAAAAGCGTCTGTGCACAAATATCTTGCCAGCTGTAGATAACCCAGCAGAGAAACCCACTAAAATGGCCGACGCCACAGCACCAAAAATCAGCATTTTTGTTGATGTACAAAATATCTATTACACCTGCCGCCAGGCCTATCAAGCCAGCTTTGATTACAACAAATTCTGGGCAGAAATAACGAACGGTCGCGAAGTTGTTAGTGCTATTGCCTATGCCACCGATCGCGGCGATGAAAAACAACTGCAATTCCAGAATATCCTGAGGGCGATTGGTTTTACCGTAAAACTCAAACCCATGCTCAACCGCCACGATGGCAGCGCTAAAGCCGATTGGGATGTCGGCATCGCACTAGATGTGTTTGAAGCAGCCGAACATTGCGACACCGTTATCTTGGCCTCCGGCGATGGCGATTTTGATGTTTTATTACTGCGCATCAAGCAACGCTTTAATACTGGAACCGAGGTTTACGGTGTACCGCAGCTCACGTCTAATCAGCTGATTAAAGAAGCCAGTAAATTCAGAGGCATCGATAAAACGTTACTGCTAAAGCCAGCCCAAAAATGACCACCTCACATCCCACCTTCACCCGCTTTGTTCCACTGCTGTTCGTATTGCTGTGGAGCACAGGTTTTATCGGCGCAAAATACGCCCTGCCCTATATCGAGCCTTTTTATCTGTTGTTTATTCGTATGCTGATGACGCTCGGCGTATTTGCCGCTCTATGTGTCATTTTTAAAGCTAAGTGGCCTAACTTTAAGCAGGGCAAACAACAAATGATCACAGGCCTACTGGTTCACGCTTGCTATTTGGGTGGTGTATTTGCTGCCATCAAGTGGCAAATGCCGGCAGGTATTACCGCCATTATTGTCGGTCTACAACCGCTTTTAACGGCGCTATTGGGCAGGCAGTGGTTAGGCGAACGGTTACGCTCCGTCCAATGGGGGGGGCTTTTACTGGGGCTGATCGGTGTCGTACTCATTATAACAAACAGCCACCACACAGGCAGTTTTGAATTACGCCCTGAGGCGCTTATAGCGGCGCTTCTGGCTCTTGCAGCAATATCCATCGGCACCCTTTATCAGAAACGCGTTGGACAAGGTGTAGACCTTCTCACCGGCTCGGTTTATCAATATCTCGCCACCGCAATCGCCATGGGTATTCTTGCATTTGTTTTTGAAGAGCGCGTTGTCGAATGGGATATTCAACTAATCCTGGCGCTGGCTTGGCTGGTTTTTGGCCTATCGGTGAGTGCTATTCTGTTATTGATGCTGATGATTCGTGAAGGCGAATCAGCCAAGGTCGCCAGCTATTTTTATCTCGTGCCACCAGTGACTGCCCTTGAGGCTTGGGTGTTATTTGGAGAGAGCCTATCTCTGATTCAAACCAGCGCAATCGCCATCACTGTATTGGGGGTTTATCTTGTGCTTAAGCGAGGGTAATGGCACGGATTGAAACCCATAAAATATGGACTAAACTATAAAGAGTATCGATACCCACTCGTCAAAATACTGCTCCCTATGCAGTTTTCACACTCTCGTGAGGGAATGATCTAGGCTCTGAACCATGGATGACAAAGTAACAGCGCAAGAAACGCCCACGCCACCCTGCATCAAAACAACCTCAATGCTACAAGGAATAGCAGCTGCCACTTCGGGCTGTATTTCTGAAAAATATTTTACCGCTCTCGTTAGCTCTTTATCTAAAGAACTGGATATGGAAATTGTTTTAATTGGTGAGCTTGTTAATGATCAACCACCATCAATCAAAACAAAAGCTGCAATAGTCAAAGGCAACCTTATAAACGAGCTCGAACTCACTTTAGCACTGACGCCCTGTGAAAGTGCAATAGAACAACAGACAGCCTGTTATGTAGACGGTGTACAACAGGCATTCCCAAATGATAAATGGTTACAGAAAATGGAGGTAGAAAGCTATATAGGAGCCTCCTTAAATTCCTCTTCTGGCGCCCCTATGGGGATTCTCGTGGCATGCAGCCAACAGCCGTTAAAAAATGTTGCCTGTGTAAAAGCCTGCTTCGATATGGTCGTGGCCAGAACGGCGGCTGAAATGGAGCGTATGCAAACGGAAGGAAGACTCCGCGAGCTATTCCAGATAGTGGAGCAATCACCCGTTGTTATTGCAAAAGCAGATATCAATGGCAATCTGGATTATGTTAATAAAAGATTTGAATCCACAACAGGTTATACAAAAGAAGAAGTCCAAGGAAAAGACCCCAGATTCCTCACATCAGGAGCGACAAGCGACAAGGTCTATAAAGATATTTGGTGCACCATCACAAAGGGAGGGATATGGAGCGGCGAAGTTCTCAATACACGGAAAAATGGCTCCCAATTCTGGGCAAAAGCAACCTTTGGCGCACTAAGAAATGCCGACGGTGAAATAACCGGATATATCTCCTTAAAAGAAGAAATCACCCAGCGTAAAGAAAGCGAAAAAAATCTTCGTCTAGCGGCATCTGTTTTTGAAACGGCTTCAGAGGCTTTGGTAGTCACAGGAGTGGATAAAAAAATCAAAATAGTGAACCAGGCATTCAGTGAAATCACGGGCTACTCAAGAGACGAAGCCATCGGCCAAACACCGGCTATGCTGCAATCAGGACGCCACGACAAGTCATTTTACAACACCATGTTTAGTTCTCTCGAAGAAAATGGAGAGTGGCAAGGGGAAATATGGAATCGTCGTAAGAACGGAGAAATTTATCCTGAATGGTTACGAATCTCTGCAATACGAGATGAAAGCGGAAATATGGAAGGCTACGTCGGTCTGTTCTCTGATATAACCAAACGTAAACGAAATGAATCCCTGATTCACCATCAAGCTAATTTTGATGCGCTGACCGGGTTACCTAATCGCAACCTGCTTAAAGATCGACTCTCGCATGCTATTGATCTCGCCAAAAAGAACAACCGGCATGCGGCTGTATTGTTTATCGACATTGACCGTTTCAAGTATGTAAATGACACCTTAGGCCATTCACTCGGAGATCAATTACTGCAAGATATAGCAAGCAGGCTCACCCATAACTTGCAAACACCTAGAACTGTTGCACGGTTTGGGGGCGACGAATTTGTTGCCATCTTGCCGGATGAGAGAAATCTGCACAGTGTTGAAAACGCAGTTAATAAAATTCTCAAAGACCTTGAGCGTCCCTATTTACTCAATGAGAATCAGGTTTTCGCCTCCGCAAGCATTGGCGTCGCAATTCACCCCTTTGACGGTGAAAATGCAGAAACACTGCTACGCAAAGCAGACAATGCCATGTACAAAGCCAAGGATAAAGGACGCAACAATTTCCAATTTTTTACAATGGAAATGGATAACGAAGCACAGCAAAGACAGGAGTTAGAGCAAGACCTTCATCAAGCTATCGAGAAAAAACAGTTATTTCTTGTTTATCAGCCAATCATAGCCTCCCTCACAGCATCAATGGTCAGCGCTGAAGCTCTGATTCGCTGGCAGCACCCTAAAAAAGGGTTAATTTCACCCGAGCAATTTATACCCCTTGCCGAGGAAGTTGGCTTGATTGTGCCCATTGGAGAATGGGTATTGCGAGAAGCATGCAACGAGGCAATGCGTTGGAATAATGAATCAAACGTGACCCCGGGGGTATCTGTTAACCTGTCCAGCGTCCAGTTTCAAAAGCAGGATATTCCAAGTTTGGTAAAAACCATATTAACTGAAACTCAACTTCCTGCTGAACAGCTCACCCTGGAAATTACAGAAAGCCTACTCGTTGATGATGATGACGATACATTGAAACAGTTACAGGAAATCAGGGAGCTGGGGGTAAACCTATCAATTGATGATTTTGGCACCGGCTATTCATCCCTCAGCTACCTCAAAAAATTTCCTGTCTCGACCTTAAAGATAGACCGCTCCTTCATCATGGGACTGCCTCATAACACAGAGGACGAAGCATTGGTCAGTGCCATTCTTGGCATGGCATCCAGCCTGAATCTTAAGGTTGTTGCCGAAGGCGTCGAAACGCAAGATCAGGCAGATTTATTAAAGAATAAAGGTTGCCAATATATACAGGGCTATCTCTTCAGCAAACCTTTACCTAAAACTGAATTTGAAGACTTCTTGCTCCAATCAAATAAGAACTTTATTGAAACAAAAAGTGCCTAAGTCAGCCATCATTTGCACCGAAATCTGCTTTACCGCACATAATCGTTAGGAAAAGGTTAATCTGCTACTTTGTCCCAAAAATAGAGTTAATGTATAAACCTGCAAACACAGCAAGGTATTCCTAAGCTTATTGACTACATCATCATCATGCTCCCTCTAACTCGCAAGGGAGATAACTTAATTTTTAATATTCAGCTGCCCGCCTACCAATCACAACTCCGTAATCAGTAAACTCTGTATTTCCTTGTTCTGGCTAATGTCAGCCAGTGAATATTCATCCAGTGTATTAATGAAAGACTCCATTGCCCGATTCAGTATCGGCTTCAACCGACAAGTAATCTTAAGGCGACACAGCGGCTGACTGCAGTTAACAGGATCCAGCGTCGCCTCCATTGCCCGCACGACAGTGCCCAGTAAAATCTCATGCTCGCTACGCGCAAGGCAAATACCGCCATACTTCCCTCTTAGGGTTGTAATAAAACCTGCTTTACCCAATTGCTGAACCACCTTGGTTAGATGGTTAAGAGAAACCTCGAGCACTTCGGCAATTTCTCCAACCGTGCTGAGCCCTTCTTTGTTCGTAGAGGAAAGGTAGATAAGCACACGAAACGCATAATCCGTATGGCGAGTTAGCTGCATAAAGTTCTCATAAAAATATTATCGAATTTTAATTATGCATTCTATTTGCATCTTTATGAATATGCATCTAACATGCACCTTAATCGAAACATGCATTTCAAATACATATTTAAGAGGTTTCAATGCTTTCAGCCAATGAGATAGAACTAATAAAAAATACTGCACCCGTGCTGGCGACTCATGGCGAGGATATTACCGGGCGTTTTTATGAACTGCTTTTTGAGCAAAACCCCGAACTCAGCAATATCTTTAACATGAACAACCAAAAAGGTGGTGACCAGCAGCAGGCATTAGCGCGTGCGGTGTATGCCTTTGCGGCTCATGTTGATAATTTAGAAGCCATTCTTGGTGAAGTTGAACGCATTGCGCAAAAGCACGCCAGCCTAGGCATCAGAGCTGAACACTACCCATTGGTAGGAGCGGCTCTTCTTGAAGCTATCAGGGAAGTAATAAACCCACCCGCAGAAGTGGTCGATGCCTGGGGAAAAGGCTATGGCGTACTGGCGAATGTATTCATTGAAAGAGAATCCGAACTCTATCAGCAGAAGGCAGAACAAAAAGGTGGTTGGCAGCAAACTCGCCCCTTCAAGGTTATTGGGAAGGAACGCGAAAGCGAACTGGTGACCTCTTTCTATTTAGCGCCACAAGATGACGAAGCCATTGCTGACTTTCAACCCGGCCAATACATTGCCATCCACCTGACACCAGAAGGCAGCGAGCAACAACAAATACGTCAATACAGTCTGTCAGATAGCAACAAACAGAATCACTACCGAATTTCAGTTAAGCGTGAAGCGCGTAAAAATCTGGAAGGCTCCGTTTCAAACTACCTGCACGACCAGGTTCAAGTGGGTAACACGTTAAACATCAGCAACCCCTTTGGTGAGTTTCGTCTGCAGAAGTCTGACAGGCCTGCCGTTCTCATCAGCGGCGGCGTCGGCATCACACCTATGCAGTCAATGCTTGAAACTCTTGCGTCGCAGGATTCAAGTCGGGAGGTGCACTTCGTTCACGGCGCTCAAGATGGAAGTTTGCACAGTTTTTCCAAACGTCTGGAGCAATTGAGTTCAGAGGGAAAAGTAACTCCACATATTTTTTACGCAAAGGCATCAGAACAAGATCGAGCCGCGCAAAACTTTCAATACGAAGGCTATACCGACTTAACAGCTATTGAAGCTGAGTTGCCCGTTGGTGAAGCAGAGTTCTATCTCTGTGGGCCCTTGGCCATGATGAAAGCGGTTTATTTGCAGCTGAAAATGCTCAAGGTGGAGGACAGCAATATCTTTTATGAAGTGTTTGGCCCGACAAAATCTCTAGCGAATTAAAAGATGCGCCCTATCTCGAAAAAAATCATGCCCAGGTCCTGCCGAATCGCTTTGGTGGTCGGCAGCATCCTGGCACTGCTTAACTATGGAGACAAACTCATTGCGCGGCAGATCTCTTCGCTGGATTGATGCAAATTAATAATGACTTACTTCGTCCCTTTTTCAGTGAGTTGTTACGCAAATTTAACAAATCACAAGTCCTTGCCCTGCGGAAAAAGCGAGCTGAAGGGTCGCCCGATGGAGTGATTGTTCACCGGGTAAAAAGCGGGAACCAACGTCTAGTGAAATGCATCCTTAAAATACCTGTTTGCAGACATTGCGTGGCCTGCTCCAGACTTTCGCTGACATAAAAACATCCATTTCTATTGAGGATAACGACATGAAAACACTGACAACTTGTTTATTAACAGCAGCGCTTACTTTCCCAGTTCTGGCAAATGCCGATGTTGTGGTAACTGAAGAAACAGACACAACAGTCGGCAAAGGTGTTGGCAGCTGGGCCGGTATCTTAATCGGCGGCGTTGCCGGCGGACCTCTCGGTGCTCTAGCTGTGGGGGTCGCAGGCGCATGGGTAGGTGCTGAAGTACAAGAGAGCACTGAACAGAACGGCAGAGCTTACCGTGTTGAATTAGAGGATGGCAGCGAAAAAGTTGTCCGCTCACCCAAGCAGACATGGAACCGTGGCGATAATGTCGAGATAGTAGGCAACCGATTAGTTGCCTCTGCGCAATAATGGACGGTTCTATCTAGCCCTGATGCAACTTCGCAACAAGCGCCGGAATTTCCATCGGGTGCATGATCATATGGTGTGGATTAATACCCAACTCAGCATCTAGCGGGCGCTGGTGCTGAATCCACACCGAGGTAATACCGCTGTTATGCGCGCCAGCAATATCCGAAGCCAAACTGTCGCCCACATGAATAACTTCATGAGCTTCGCAGTTAGCAAGTTTGAGGGCCTTCATAAAGATCGACGGAAACGGTTTTTCCTCCGGTTCCTGCCCACCGATGATTACATGATCGACATGGGATGCCATGTTAACGCGCTCAACCTTGGGAACCTGTGAGAACTCAGGTCCATTGGTAATAACCACCAACGTAAAAATTTTACGTGCCTCAGCCAACCACTCCTTGATGCCCGGATAAAAATCAAAACCATCGATCCGGTCTTGATCGAACTTATCTTGCAGTGCTTGCGCAGAGTGATCACAAAGTTCATCAATGCCCCGCTCCTCCAGCAAGTCACGAATCAGCTGCACACGAAATGTCTCTTCACTCTGCTGTTCAATAATCGGCATATACCGTGCGCGCTGGCTCTCAGTCCATTCACGATAAATACCCGTCACGTAGGCTTCGGAAAAATCTCGACCATCAAAATCAACGCCATACTTAGCCTCCAGATCCTGCGCCATCAATAGCTTGGCCTGTTCATTAGCACCTGGGGTGTCGCACAAGGTTTCATCCATATCGAGAAAAAGGGCTTTTAACATGTTGGGCTCCGAGGCATTAAATAACGGAGTGCATAATAGCGTAAAAACGCACTAAATGACTCTTTCAGGCCAAACAGAAAATGTAGCGCAACACTCTTCTTTCCACCGAACTAAGGACTTAAACATCTCATAACAACTATCACTTCAGTCCCTGCGCTTAATCATGATGCTCAACGGAAAAAGGGGGATAATTAAAGTGTTGAAGCAGCATTATTCGCAACGGTTAACTAAAGATATTTTCGTACCATCAGGAAAACAAACTAATGGGGATTTTTGAACGATACTTGTCCTTATGGGTTGCCCTTTGTATTGCGGCAGGCGTAATTTTAGGTAATTGGTTGCCGGACTTCTTTGTGCTAGTTGCTGCGCTTGAAATCGCCCACGTCAACTTAGCGGTCGCATTTCTCATCTGGATAATGATTTACCCCATGATGGTGCAAATTGATTTCTCAGCCGTAAAAAACATCAGAAAATCCCCAAAAGGCTTACTGCTGACGCTAACTGTTAATTGGCTGATCAAACCCTTCACCATGGCGGCTCTTGCTTGGCTGTTCTTTAGAATATTGTTTATTGACTGGGTCGACCCAGAGTCAGCCAATGAATATATCGCCGGCATGATATTGCTTGGCGTTGCGCCTTGTACGGCGATGGTATTTGTCTGGAGACAACTCACCAAGGGCGACCCAAACTACACACTAGTGCAGGTATCGATTAACGACATTATCATGGTGTTTGCTTTTGCCCCCATTGCCGCATTTTTATTGGGCGTCAGCGACATTCAAGTGCCCTGGGAAACACTACTGCTTTCGGTTGTTTTGTATGTGGCTTTACCGCTGTCGGCCGGTGTTTTGACTCGTCATCATTTAGAGTCAAACGGTGGCAAAGAAAGGCTACACAACTTCCTACAGAATATTAAACCTTGGTCGGTATTAGGGTTGTTATCAACCGTAGTGCTGTTATTTGGCTTCCAGGCAGAGATGATCATTCTGCAACCCCAAACCATCGGCCTAATTGCAATTCCTCTGCTGTTACAAACCTACGGTATCTTCGCGATCACCTTTGTCGCCGCACGAGCACTGAAATTACCCTATAACATTGCCGCACCGGCTTGCTTGATCGGCACATCAAACTTTTTTGAGTTGGCTGTAGCAGTAGCTATTTCTCTTTTTGGACTGCATTCAGGCGCGGCGTTGGCAACCGTTGTTGGTGTCTTGGTAGAAGTGCCGGTAATGCTGTCATTGGTCTATATCGCCAACCGAACCCAGCACTTATTTAACAACTGATTAAAAGAAGGCTTTAGAGCTGCGTAGCCTTGGTTTATTACTATAATGAAAGTAGGAAGCAAATACGGATTATTTGCTTTAGATCGTAATCAAGCATCGACAAAGGGTGGCAGCTTTCAGAATGATTAAGGTTAATCCGCTATTTAAAATGTTTTTGGCCATGTTGCTGCTGTTGCCCGCACTAGGTTGGGCTGGATCCGAATTACACTCCATTAACCTCCAGTTGCGTTGGGTTCATCAATTTCAGTTTGCCGGTTACTATATGGCAAAGGAAAAGGGCTTTTATCGACAGGAAGGGCTTGATGTCACAATACGCGCTGGGGCCCCCGGCATCGCGCCAGCCTATGAAGTTCTTGATGGCAGGGCAGAATATGGCGTGGGGAACATGGAGATCTTGTCGCTGTACGTGGCAGGCAAACCGCTCGTGGCGCTGGCGGCCATATTTCAACACTCCCCCTCTGTATTCTTAGTCCGCGAAGACAGTCAGATCTACACCGTCCGGGACCTAAAAGACAAGAGAGTTATGCTTTTCCCCGGCAATTCGAACCCAGAACTACTCGGGGTAATGCGCATTCAAGGACTGAAACCTGATGATATTCAGCGCCTTGAAACATCCACCGACATCAATGACCTTATCAACGGTAAAACAGACGTCTTTAATGCCTATCTGACGAACGAGCCATTTTTTATGCAAGAACAAGGCATTGGGGCCCGCATAATCAACCCCCGTGATCATGGGGTCGACTTTTATAGTGATGTACTGTTTACCACCCAGAACGAACTACAAAAGCATCCCGCTCAGGTCGCCGCATTTAGGCGCGCCAGCCTGAAAGGCTGGGCTTATGCTCTCAGCCACCCCGAGGAAGCTACCCAGGTATTGGTGGATAAATATCAGGTAAGCAAAACGCTTAATCATCTGCGTTATGAAAGCAACATGGTGCGGGAAATGGTGCTGCCTGAACTGGTTGAGCTGGGTTATATGAATGAAGTCCGCTGGGAGCATATCGCCGAGCAGCTAGCTCAACTGGGTATTATCCCCGAAAACTATTCACTCAACGATTTCATCTATTCACCCGATTCAGGATTCGAATGGCAACGCTGGGGTTATTGGGTTGCCTTCGCAATAGCCTTATTAATGATCTTTTTGGCGTTAAGCTCCCGGCTATTCCTAATAAATAGGCAACTGGAGTTTGAAGTAACAGAACGGAAAAAAGCAGAAGACAAGGCACGTTATCTGTCACTTCATGACAGCCTGACCGGGCTGCCCAATCGCGCGCTGCTAATGGATCGACTAGACGTGTTATGCAAACGCACCTTGCGTGAAACAAGTTACCCGGTATTGCTGTTTATTGATTTAGATAATTTCAAATCAGTTAACGATAGCTGCGGCCATGATGCCGGAGATAAATTACTCCGCGATGTCGCACAAAAACTGACCGTGGAACTGCGTGAGAGCGATACCATTGCCCGCTTTGGAGGCGATGAGTTTGTGGTACTGCTGGATAATATAGTATCGATATGTGGCGTTAAGAAAATTGTTGACCAATTGTTGCGCACGTTACAATTGCCACAGTATTGTCCAGATCAACTGGAATCTGTGACCGCCAGTATTGGCATGGTTCGTATTGAAGCCGGAGATACTCCAGCCGCTGTGCTCCAAAAGGCTGACGTAGCAATGTATTACATAAAAGAACACGGTAAAAATGGCTTCGCTGACTATCATCACCTAGTCTCTGCTCACAAGACAACCAAGGTGCCCGAAGTTGGGGTCAGCTAAAGGAGTATTCACTAGCAGACCTTCCTTACGCTTTGCTGCTTCCGGCGAGAAAAACGCAAGGGAGAACTGCTATAACAACTGTCGCAGGTTATTCGGCACGCGTTATTTCTCGACAAACGCTCGCTCAACCACATAATGTCCCTTCTTGCCCTGCTTCGCTTCTTTATAGCCGCGCGCATCCAGCAGTCCAGTTAAATCTTTCAGCATGGTCGGGCTACCACAGAGCATAAAACGGTCATCCTCCAAATTCGGTTTTGGCAGTCCTAAATCGCTGAACAATTTACCGCAGGCCATCAAATCGGTGAGGCGCCCGTTATTACGAAACGGCTCACGAGTAACCGTCGGGTAATAACGTAACTTCGCCTTCACCTGATCACCAAAAAACTCATTCTCCGGCAGTTCATTTTCAATGTAGTCCTGATACGCCAAATCAGACACGGTACGTACGCCGTGAGTCAAAATAACATTGTCATATTGCTCGTAAATTTCAGGGTCTTTGATAATGCTCATAAAGGGAGCCAGCCCTGTACCGGTGCTCAGCAGATACAGGTTTTTACCCGGCAACAAGTGATCGGCAATTAAGGTGCCCACCGGCTTTTTGCCCACCAGAACCTGATCGCCAACCTGTAATTTTTGCAAATGCTTGGTCAACGGTCCATCCTGTACCTTAATGCTGAAGAACTCCATTTCATCCTCATGGTTAGCGCTCGCAATGCTGTAGGCGCGCAACAGCGGCTTATCCTCAACCTCTAAACCAATCATGGTGAAGTGACCATTTTTGAAACGTAACCCCCGATTGCGGGTCGTTTTAAAACTAAACAAATTTTCGTTCCAATGGTGAACACTGGTTACCGTTTCGTGATTCAACTTACCCATGCCGCTAATCTCTACTTGATGATTTGCAAGAATAATAGCCGGGGGTGATATATTTGAAAAACAGGTAATACTTATAACGCTTACCTATAAAATCGATCAACTACTTAAAAGTCACGAGGTCTTCAGGATATGAGGTTTAGCTTAAGGCAATTGGAAGTTTTCACAGCCCTTTGCCACTTTCAAAATATGACTCGCGCCGCCGAGCAGTTGGCCATGTCCCAATCCGCCGCCAGCAGTGCATTAAAGGAATTAGAGCAGCAATTTGATGTACAACTCTTTGACCGCATCGGTAAACGTCTGCAAATCAACGAGCGCGGACGCTCACTACGGCCCCATGTAGAATCTCTGTTAGAGCAGGCATCGGAGGTTGAATCATTACTCGAAGGTAAAGGCTCCAGCAGCTCCTTAAAAGTCGGCGCCACCCTTACTATCGGCAACTATCTCGCTGTCGGTATCATGGCAAAAATGATGCAACAGAATGAAGATACCGAGGTAAACCTCAGCGTTGCCAACACCTCAGAAATCACCGCAAAAGTATTAAACTTTGAGTTAGATATCGGCCTGATCGAAGGTGAAGTACAGCACTCTGACTTGGAAGTCATCGAGTGGCGTGATGATCAACTGGTCGTGTTTTGCTCGCCCGACCACCCCCTCGCCACAACAGGCCCTCTAACCGAAAAACAGCTCAGACAAACACCCTGGATATTGCGTGAAGAAGGCTCTGGCACCCGCCAGGCCTTCGATCGAGCCATGCATGGCCTATTACCATCACTATTAGTCGCTCATGAGCTGCAACATACCGAAGCTATTAAACGCGCCGTAGAAGCAAACCTAGGCATTGGCTGCTTATCCAAAGTAACGTTGATAGAGGCTTTTAAACGCGGAAGCCTCATTCCTCTAGCTGTTAAAGGCAGAGATTTTTCTCGTAAGTTTTATTTTGTCTTACACAAAAAGAAATATCGTGGCGCAAGCATTGGGCAGTGGATGGAGCTTTGCCAAAGGGATACGGACTAGCAGTCCTTTTCTTTCATCGCAATTCAGAAACATAACTTAAAGTTTACTGACAGTAAATATATTTGCATTACAGTAACTTTTGCAGTAAAACTATTGATACTAATCAATTGCCTGCCTCTAACTTAAATAAAAACTAAGAGCCTGCTTTTGAATAACAGGCCGTTAAAGAGCTGCATTATGCAATGGGAAGAGTATTTAAAACTCATGAATCAATGGGATCAGGTTACCATCGATCCAAAAAGCTTCGTACAACTGGAGCACTCGACCCCTGTCACTCCTAAAGAATATTTGGAGTACGCAGATAAGGATCTTTTACACGCCGATACCCGCGGACTTGTTAACGCCTTATCAAATGCCAAACGAGCCATTAATTGCCAAATAACCAGCCTATTGACTGTTTTAGGTCTTCAAAACGCTGGTGATCTTCAGGAAAAATTTCAACGTTTCGAAGAAATTGGAATCCTCGCATCGAGAGTCAGCAAAAAAATAAACAAACTAGAAGGTCTGCTGGAAAACCAATTTTCTAAACCCTGCCTTGACGATGCAGAGAACGCCATTGATATTGCCACCCTGTTTGTAGAAGCCACTGACAAGGTGTTTCAACAGTATATGGACTCATGGTGGGTGACAAAGAAAGGGTGTAAAAAACGCAGCGGCACCCATCGCTATAAAGAGGGCAATAAGACCTTTATTGTTAATGACAGCTTGCCCCAGACAGCCTACTCAGACGGTCTTTACATACAATATGACCAAGAGTCTGGAGATTATGGCGTGTGGGGATACCTGGACGGCAGTGAGATTTTCGAAGCGGAGGTCAGTTGCGGGTCAGCTTTAGATATTGAGTTAATAAAATGTTCCATCCTTACGCCCTATAACGCATCAGACTCCGAGCTAAAGGATTTAGCCGCTAAGTTTATTAGCGAGACTAAAAATAAAGACGGCGCGCTGCTGCACACAGGCAGCGGACAGGAATGAATAGACAAAAGAAGTCGAACGAAGCGGCTGCCTCTACAGCCGCTTCGTTCACAATAGTAACGGTTGTCCTCCAACAGCCGTTACTACTGAAGGTAATAGTTCCTGCTTAACCATTATTTTCTTGGGAGTAGTAGTTGCCCTAACGGCTACTACTCCTTATTCCCCATTTGCCCGCCTTGTGCGGGCTTTTTTTTCAAAGTTCATCTTATATAAGCATGATGCTTTCATCAAATTTTGCATCACCCATTTAAAAGTTAGAACAATCGTCTGATAATATTTAGGCCAGCTTGCCGCCCTAAACTACCATAGCAAGGAAAACAGCCACGTGAAAAATTGCACCCAATGCGGTAAGTGCTGCATTAAATACAGCGACGGAGGCCTTTCAGCATCGGATAGCGAAATCGAGCTTTGGGATATTTTCCGGCCAGATATTTACCAATATGTGCGCAATGGCGAAATATGGATAGATCCGATTACAGGCAAACAAATGGAGCGTTGTCCATGGTTACGTGAAGAAAAAAGCACCGTTTCTGACCAGGAATCAGGTAACAAAAAGTATACCTGTGATATCTATTATGACCGCCCCGAAGATTGTAAACATTACCCCGTTACGATTGAACAGATGATTAATGATGACTGCGAAATGCTGGAATCTCAGGATTTGGCAAAGCCAAAGCAAGCGCAAAAAAAGTTAGACAAACTCATGTTTGATAGTCGCCCGCCCTTCGAAAAATAGACATTGAGGTTACGTAGACACTAATCATCCAATTTAACCACTTCGTCCCCCACTCTAATCACCCCTCCTTTTATAATTTTCGCACACACACCACCGTGACCAAGCATTGCTGCGACTGCGCCTTTGCCTAATGCTTGCTCCATTCTCAAACAGGGATGACATTGAGCCGATGCTTCAAATTCCACTTCATCAATACAAAAGCGTTGATGCCTGAGAGCCATCATATTAATTCCTGACACCACAAGATTTCGTCGCAGATCAGCAGGATCGACGGATTCCAATCCCAGCAATTTAGCCACCACGTCGATATGTTCTCGGTTAATCAAGGTCACCTGCCGGGCTGAGCCAGCTGTACCTTTACAACGCCGATCACCAGCCAGCCCCATTTCAGCAATCGCTTCCACCTGATCGACTACAAGCATCTCGACCTTACGTTCAGGACGCAGGCCAATCCAGTCAAGCTGTCCGGGTTTAAGGTCTTGAAGGTGGCGACTTAATAACCGCCCTACCGTATTGGCGCTCACATCTATGCCTTTTCAGGATTCAGCTGCAGCGACAAATTTGATGGAGATAGAGTTCACACAATGACGCGTGTTTTTTTCAGTTAGCCGCTCGCCGTCAAAGACGTGCCCCAAATGCCCCCCACAGTTAGCACAAACAATTTCTGTCCGCCGGCCATCTGCATCAACGTTACGCGTGACAGCACCCGTAATGTCATCATCAAAACTAGGCCAACCGCAGCCAGAAGAAAATTTATCCGTGGAATTATAAAGCGCAGCATCACATTGTTTACAAACAAAAATACCAGGTTGCGAGAAATTATCATATTCACCCGTAAAAGGGCGTTCCGTGCCCTTGTGGAGAATAACGCGCTGCTCCTCAGGACTGAGCGGGTTAAGAGGAATTTTCGGGTTAGTCATACACAGGCTCCCATGCAAGTAATATCTGAGGATAAACCAATCATCCACTAAGCGGTACGACACTCGTGGAGCGCTTTAGTTTACGTCGCGAGCGGAACAATTGAATAAGGTTTGTGCCTAATTTTGATATGGCAGTTGCTCAGAGTTAGCGAATCTATATTTAATCTATCGGGAGAATGCTATGAACGAAGATACCTTAAACATGCAGGTTAGAAAGTTTCTTAAACAAGTTGGCATCACTTCTCAGCGAGAAATCGAACAGGCCGTATACAAGGCGATAGAAAGTGGCACTTTGCAGGGTTCAGAATCACTCGAAGTGCACATGACGCTCTCCATTCCTTCGTTAGGTATTAGTCATCATATTGATGGTGAAATAGCGTTAGAAGAGGATTAAAAAATGAACGCTCATCAGTTCGCATTTACATCTATCGACGGCACACCACTGCCGTTATCTGACTTCGCGGGCAAAACCATTCTGCTCGTCAACACCGCATCTGAATGCGGTTTCACGCCACAGTATTCAGCCTTACAGGAATTATGGCAAAACTATCGTGATCGAGGGCTGGTAGTTATCGGTGTTCCAAGCAATGATTTTGGCGAACAGGAACCCGGTAGTGAAGCGGAGATTCAAACCTTCTGCACCAAAAAATACGGCATTAATTTTGTGCTGACCAGCAAAGAAAAGGTACTGGGCGACGAGGCGCACCCGCTTTACCAAGCGATGATAGAAGAGCTGGGCAGCGCAGCAAAACCAAAATGGAATTTTCACAAGTACCTGTTTGATGCGACGGGTGAACTGGTTGAAATCTGGCCGCCCAAGGTTGAACCCTTATCGGATAACATTAAGGCGGGAATTGATCAGCACCTGCCTAGAAGTTAAAACAAGGAACCCTTCCGTGCTAAGGAGTCGTTATGGAGTTACGCACCCCGGATTACATCGTGCTCATTGTCGAAGACCTAGATCGCGCATTGGCCTTTTATACCGACGTTCTTGGCATTGAGCTCAAGCATAGAGCCGCAGCCTTCGCACAGCTGGAAACCGGTGCAACCCGGCTAGCACTTTTTACCCGTGAAGCAATGTCCGACACGCTGGGCATGAAACTCAAAGCTCCGGCCGACGATGCCCCCGGTTTTGAGCTGGGCTTTAAAGTGGATGATGTGGATGAGGCCTTCCGCGAATTAAGAGAAGGCGGCGCGCCTGAAGTAATTGCCCCCACTGATCGCCCATGGGGCCAGCGCACTGCATACGTGCGCGATCCAGACGGGCATTTAATTGAGCTGGCGCAGGATCCGGTTAAGCCTTAACAGGCTTATTTTTAGCCGTCCGTAAATTCAATCGACTCAACCAGATTTCCAGCAAAAGATGTCTCAAACAGCTTTTCAAACTCTTTTGCTGGCACCGGTCTTGAAAACAGAAATCCCTGGCCGTAATCACAGCCTATTTCCATGAGAATATCGCGTTGCTCGATGGTTTCAATACCCTCGGCAATCACCTTCATACCAAGCTCGTGGGCCATCAGGATAATCGATTTACACAGCACTAAATTTTTAGGATTGTTTGCCAGGTCGTTAACAAAAGAGCGATCGATTTTGATGTAATCAACATCATATTTCTGCAGGTGAGCCAGCGATGAGTAGCCAGTGCCAAAATCATCAAGGGAAATATCGACACCCGCTTCAGTATAAGCCCGCAACATAGAGCTGACTGTCTCGTTTGCATCGAGCAGCAGCCCTTCAGTAATTTCAATGGCGATACTTTGCCCCGTTAGGTTTAGCTCCTTTAAGTACTCAAACCAACACCCAAGTCCACCACTTATTTGTTGAAATTGAACAGGGGATTTATTGATGCTGATCTGGAAATCCGAATGTAAGTGTTCCCGCCACAATTTAACTTGCTTGGCAGCTTCACGAAATACCCAATCGCCAATATTAACAATAATGCCGGTTTCTTCCGCTATTGGGACGAACTCTGCGGGACTATAGGAGCCGTTAACTGGATGCTCCCAACGCAGTAACGCCTCGGCTTTATGAATGCATCCGGATGTCAAATGTACGATGGGCTGATAAGCCAACCAAAATTATTTATCCTGCAGCGCCGCACGCAAATCATTACCTATCTGGCGACGAGATTGGGCTGTTTTTTCTAGCCCCTTAGTAAAATAACTAAATCTATTACGCCCACTACGTTTGGATACATACATGGCCTGGTCGGCATTTTTCAGCAACATTTCGGGCGTTGTTGCATCGTCAGGATAAATGGTGATGCCAATACTGGCTGATACATAGGCCAGCTCATTACCCAAATGAAAAGGTGCTTTTAGTGTTTCCACTATGGAGCTGCCAACACGTTCAATGTCTATTTCATTGATTAAATTACCCTGAATGATAACGAACTCGTCGCCACCAAGGCGGGCAACCGTATCAACCTCGCGCACACACTCCGTTAGACGTTTGGCGGCCACCTTTAATAGCTCATCTCCGGCCTCGTGTCCCAGCGTATCGTTAACCTCTTTAAAATTATCCAGATCAAGAAACAGCAAGCCAATCTTCATGTTTGAGCGGTGGGCCTTCTTGATATCCTGCTCAAGACGGTCAAGAAACATACGTCGATTTGGCAGGTTGGTGAGATGATCAAAATTTGCCTGCAGCCAAATCCGCTTTTCATTTTCCTTCTGCTCGGTAATATCCTGCAATAGAGCAACATGATGAAGAATTGCGCCATCTTCTTTGTAGGTGCTATTAATAGAGATCCACTGGGAATATATTTCACCGTTTTTGCGTTTGTTAACCAATTCCCCCTGCCAGCGACCTTTGCCTTTAAGAGCGCTCCAAAACTCTTTATAGAAGGCTGCAGTCTGAACACCGGATTTTAGTATTGATGGCTTCTTACCGAGCGCGTCTTCCTGTGTATAGCCCGTGATACGGGTAAATGCAGGATTAACATTGATAATTGTTCCGTCCGCCTCGGTGACCATCATGGCTTCGCTGCTATGTTGATACACCAACGAGCTCAAGCGCATAGCCTCTTCCGCCTGTTTACGCTCGGTAATATCTGTCAGGCTGCCTAACCATTTGATAATAACGCCGCTGTCACTGCGCAATGGCACCGTCTTGGCTAAATACCAATGGTAAATACCGGCATTATTTCGAAGACGGATATCTATTTCATAGGCATTGCCGAAGTGCAGCGCCTCAGCACGGTGTTTTTGGTAGTTTTCCCAGTCATCCGGATGGATACAATCTTCCCAGCCTTTGCTGATCAAGATATCAAGGCCACGATCATAAAACTCACACATCTGCTGATTGGCGTAGTCCAGTGTGCCATCGGGCAAAGCGGTCCAGATTTGTTGCGGCAGGGATTCAATCAGCGTTCGAAAGCGTTCTTCTGACTCACGAAGTTTTTCGATCAGATGGTATTGCGCCTGTATCAGACGCTCATTTCTTCCATGACGGCTATCAGTTGACACAGGGGACCTATAGGTTTTTTAGAAATGCCTGGCTATCTGTTACCTGTGAATACAACGGCAGAATTTCAGTGCAATAGAAGTCCTGCTCGTACTGCGTTCTGCCAGCGGTACAATCTGAAAGAATCGTCACGTCGTAACCCAGTTCAAAAGCCGAGCGCGCGGTGGAATCGATACACAACGAGGTTACAACCCCGGCTAATACCACATGCGTAATGCCGCGTTTATCCAACGCTTCCTGAAGCCCCGTAGAGTGGAACGCATTCAACCCACGCTTACCGTCTATCGTCAGCAAACGATCACCAAAATCACGCAGTTGCGTAATTGTCTCAGAGCCCACCGAACCTTTCTTAAAGGCCTGGGCATCCTTGATAATCTGAAGAATCCCAACCGGATTAACCAGTTCGCTGTAATCAGGGGTAAAGTAAATAGGGGTAGAAATAATTGTGATGGGGGTTTCCCGCAGCTGGTTTATCAGCGCCAACGTGTTGCCTAAAACCTGTGCCGAGGATTGCTCAACAACCGCATGAAGCGCGCCACTGGGGGAGAAATAATCATTTTGATAGCCGATAAGAATAACAGCCGTATTTGAGTAAGCCATAACAGCCCTATTAATTTTAAATTAATGTGAAAATAGCTTCCTTCCATAGACCCACACGCACAATCGCCGAAGCCGTACAGCGGTGAAACAAAAAGTCATCCATTTTAAAAGAATAGCTCAAAGAAGGTTATTTTCAATATCGCAGCGATAACTATAATGCGCCGTCAAATAACAGGGGCAACTCCGTTACCCAGCAAACAAAGCTTCTCGCCGCACCATGATCAGAGCGCCTGGCTGCCCCTCAAGATCAGGCAACCAACCCGCTTAGCTCTACATGCTCAGCAACACCTCCTTTTCTGCATAAACCACATACCGCAGCGGGCCGCCCGGGTTGATCGTGTTAAAGGGGTAACAGGTGACCAATAGCAGCTGTTTTTTATCGCTGCTGGCAAAAAGCTGCTGCTGGTTACTGTCCACCACATCTAGAATTTCAACCCGGTAATTATGATCATCACCGCCACTATCCGTCAGTTTCAGCAGGTCGCCCTGTTGCAGTTCTTCCATAAAACGAAAATGGGTATCACGGTGACCGGCGATAATGGTTGAGCCCTCATCGCCCGGCGTGGCACTACCGATCAGGAAACCAGGCCCAAACGCCAGGGAGCTACCGTGGGTGCCCTGCAGAACGTAGAGATCCACATCATGCGCTTCGATCTCCAGTCGGGCGACGGGCCAGGTATCGGCCCAGGGCCAGGTATCGGCCCAGGGCCAGGTATCGGCCCAGGGCCAGGTATCGGCCCAGGGCCAGGGCTTAACGACAGCACCGGTTTCCAGCGTTTGTAACCAAGCCTCTTCGATGAGCTCCTGAGCCAGCTGAGCTTTGGCGTAAATCCAACCGCTATCGGCCAGCAGAAAACCACCGGCCACCAGGCACAGGGCAATAACCGTTTTTCTGATCAGCTTCAGCGTTAAAAAGATCATGACACAGCTCCCTTCACAGCAGCCTGCTCGCCTCTCATAAAGACAGGCGACCAGATTTTAACGATGGCAGCGATCAGCAATAGCAGCGCCCCCCAAAGCAGACTCAGTTGTGCGCCCGTGGCAGTTTGTGGATAGGCATAAGCTTGTGGCCCCTGCCCCTTGGCGCGAGCGTTTAACACGGCTTCGGCATTCAGCCCTTCCTCGACAGGACGGCTGATGACCTGCTCGACCGCGATAAAGCTGGTATAAGGCGTCACCAGTTGGTGTGTTAAAGCCACATCAAGCACCGCCTGGCGTACTTGCGGTTCGGGGCGTCCGGTGGTTTTCTCATCCAGCAGGCTGGCAATTTTTTCTCTGGCCCAGAGTGTTGCCGCGCCGGAGTGATTTTGTACGCCTTTCAGTTGAATCTCCTGCTGCCAAACGTTGTTGGCCGCTTTACCGGACAGCGAAACAGCACCCTGCAAATCGCTAACTTTTACCGCAACCAGCAACGGCTCGCCGCTGTATAAATCCGGTAGCCGTTTAGGGTAGCTCTCCACCTTGACACCCTGCGGCCAGTTCACCTGAATATCGCTGACGATAGGATTATCCAACTTGCTGAACAGACGGGTCATTTTTTCCTGCACTTCTGAGACTTTACCAATGTGGGTAAAACTACCGCGCCCAAACTGCGCGGCCTTACGCATAAAATGTGAATTGGGCGCTGAACCGATGCCAACAGTGAACAGTCTACTGTTAGCAAGTTGGCGGTGAATGGTATTAAAAAGGGCCTCTTCGTTGCCTACAGCGCCATCGGTAATGAACATGACCTGACGTACAAACCCCGCTTCTGCTTCGTCCCGCAGCGCCGCCTGCAACGCAGATAACATTTCCGTACCCCCGCCAGATTGCAGTCCACTCACATAACGGCGAGCATAATCAATATTTTTCGCACTGGCCGCAACGGCCCTGTTGAACAACGTGTGAGTGGTTGAGCTGAAAGAAATGACATTAAAGCGATCCTGTGGCTTCAGTTGCGCCAGCGCATACAACAGGCTCTGACGAGCCTGCTCAATAGAAACGCCATCCATGGATCCAGAAGTATCAATGATATAAATGGCTTCTTTGGAAAGCACCGAAGACGCATTGCCTGCACCGCTGTTTTTAGCCGGCGGCACCATCAGCAGCAGGGCGTACTTTTCACCATCAACCTGCTCACTGAACACCGCAGCCCATGGTGCGGTGCCAGGCTGTGGCCGCCAAGTCAGTGAAAAATCCTGCGTCATGGAAACATCGCCAGTGGCCAGACGTAGCTGATAACGGTTGTCTTTCCGTGACAACACAATATTGTGATAGGCGCTTTCAACAGCTTGCAGTGGCATGCCCATATCCAGCTCCGCAGTGACGGTAATTGGATTAACCAGCTGCTGAGGAGAAGGCTGCGCTGGATTCAAGAATGGCGTAATTTCACTGGCGTCGAGCACCTGGTCGGTATTCACCGCCCAGCCGGATGTTCCTGCAACCAGAGAAGTACCAGATTCTTCATCCTGATTCATTAACGCCGAACCAGGAATATAACGAGGGGTAATTGTCATCGGAAACCGTAGCCCGAACTGCCCCTGGTCATAAGCAATGATTTCGATGTAATCGAGCTGCACAGTAATCACTTCACCCGGACCAATATTAGCCACCTTCGAGGTGAACATATTGGGACGCTGCTGGCTGATTAAACTGGCTTTTTTTCCCACTGCCTTGGCCTCGTGATAAATCTGTTTGGCTTCCTCCTTCTCCTTAATCTGGCCTTCAATAACACGCTCACCAATCACCATCCGCATGCGGTTCACTGCCGCCTTGTCAGGCAGGGGAAAAACATAGGTGCCTTCGACCCAGCTCGAACTATTGTTGTGAAAACTTTGCGTCAGGGAAACATGCGCCACCATGCCGCTGACCTTGATATGAACCTTGCTTTGCTGCGTCAGCGCGAGTATTAGCTGACCACCTTCTGGTTGCAGAAGCATTTGTCCGGCGCCAACGTCATTCAAAGGCGAAATATTTTCCGGCACCGCCGCCTGAGCAGAGAACCACAACAAACACCCCAGCAGAGCAGCCACAATCAACGCTGCATATTTTGGCCAGCGCCGTATCACAGGTTTAGCAAAGGGGTCACTCTTGTCCACAAAAATAGCGCGTTCGGATCGATTGGTAATCAGCATGTCAGGCTCCTGTCGGATCAATAAGATATAGTGCTTATTCAACACAAAAAGACAGGCGATTTAATGATCCAAAATAGGCAAATTCATGAGCAATTGTGATGAATTATGGCAACGCAGTCATTAACTCGCTGTCTAGGCTACAATGTCTCGAAAGCACAATAAGGAACGCCAACAAATGGCAAAACACATCGCGATTGTAGAAGACGAAGCCAGCATTGCAGAAAACTATCGCGATGCCTTTATGCAGCATGGTTACGAAGTCAGCATTTATCCCGACCGTCCTTCAGCCATGCAGGCCTTTGACCAAATGCTGCCAGACTTAGCGCTGATTGATATTGGCCTTGGCGAAGAAGTTGAGGGCGGTTTTGACCTGTGCCGGGATTTACGCAACCGTTCCAAAACCCTGCCCATAGTCTTTTTAAGCGCCCGTGAAAGCGAGTTCGACAAAGTTTCAGGACTACGACTCGGCGCCGACGATTACCTCACCAAGGACATCAGTTTGCCCCACGTGATGGCGCGTATCGTTGCACTGTTCCGTCGTATCGAAGCACTCACCCAGCCCGAGGCGCAGGAAGAAATTATCGAGCGCGGAAAGCTCGCCCTTAACAAGGCCCGTATGACCGTTGCTTGGGATAACCAGCCGCTCGACATTACCGTCACGGAGTTCTGGATTATTCGCGACCTGGCCCGCTATCCAGGACAAGTAAAAACCCGCCAGCAATTGATGGATGCCGCTAATGTCATTCTGGATGACAATACCATCACCTCTCACATCAAACGTATCCGTAAAAAATTCCAGTCCATCGATAGTGACTTCGATGGCATTAAGACGGCTTACGGTATGGGTTATCGTTGGCATGCGTAACAGGTTGTTAGGCAGGTGAATCTAAACAAACAACTGCTCTGCGTCAGCCTGCTGCTGCTCAGCCTGCCCTGGGCTGGCTGCCAGTACCTGAAGGAAATGGATCATTCCCTGCGCCTTGGGCAGGAGGCTAATCTAGAAGCCACCTCTAAGGTCATCGCCCAGGCACTGGCGCAAAACCCGGCTGCGTTACACCCCCATGGCCAACTCACAATGCCAACATTAAACGCAGCAACCGACAGCAATGCCTTTTATTGTTTTCCTCTGGATACGCCGGTGTGGGCCGACGGTTATGACGAAGAATGGCTGGAGGTGCCATGGACGGATTACCAGTCCGATGATGGCGTACACGGCCTGCGTTATCGCTGCGGCATCTCCGGTAACAGTCTGGCACTGTTTTTTTCAGTGCAGGATGAGCAGGTGATTTATAACAACCCTATTCAGTCGCTGGCATCGAACGGTGATCGCCTGATGCTGGCAACCGGCTCTGGTCGCCATTACATTTTTACCGCCGTGGCACCGGGTAATATTACCGCCCGCTATTTTAACAGCGCGGGAAAAACCTATCGCGAATCCCGCATTGATGCTGCCTGGTCAGATCACGAAAAAGGCTACCAACTGGAAATAAAAATGCCGTTGGCCCTAGCGCAGGGGCGACTAAGTTTTCAGGTTACTGATGAATCCCACCAAGACGCTAATCATTATGGCCCCTTCCTGAAAAAGGCCTCTGAAAAGAGTGAGCCACCCTGGTTTATCTATCAAGCGCAAGCCTCCAAACAGACTATTTCCGCCTTTAACCAACCCGGCTTACGACTCCGACTAACCACCTCCGATGGCTGGTTGATTGCCAGCTCGGGAAATCCAGAATCACAAAATCCATCGCAGGCCCATTGGCTGTTAAGCAAATTGTACCGTGCGCTACTGACATCAAACAATTACGACAACGGCCGCTATCAGAATGGCGTTAACTACGCCGCACATCAGGAATTTCCCGACGCGCAACAGGGCATAGCCAGCAGTCATTGGTACCGCGACCCGGAACGTTCCGATCATCATATTCTATCCACCGCCATGCCAATCAAGCATCAAGGTAAAGTTATCGCCGTACTGGTGGCTGAGCAAAGCAGTGAGCAAACCGCCGGCTTGACTGACCAAGCCTTTAGTCGCCTTTTTTTGCTCAGCTTTTCAGTCATCAGCCTGACCGCTCTGGCGTTGCTCGGTTACGCGAATTGGCTGTCCTGGCGTATTCGTCGTTTACACCGGGCCACCCAACAGGCACTGGTTGATCCCAATGAAATTATTGAGCACCACCCCACCAGCCGTGCCAATGACGAGATTGACCAACTCACGCGTAGTTATTCCGATTTGATGAAACGTATTCAGGAATACACCGATTACCTGCAAACGCTGGCGCGCAAGCTGTCCCACGAATTACGCACGCCGCTGGCCATTATTCACTCCTCGCTGGATAACCTGTCGAGCCAGCCACTGGACACACAAAGCCAAACTTACCAGCAACGAGCCAAAGACGGCGCACTGCGTCTGGGCGGCCTTATCACAGCGATGAGTGAAGCGCGCCGAGTTGAAGAAAGCATTGAACAGGCTGAACTCGAACGCATTAATATCGCAGAACTATTGCAAGAAATTACTCAAGCCTACCGGGACAGCTATCAAAACAACCGCTTTCGCCTGACAGGTATCGACAGCTCGGCAATTAAAAACCCTGACAACAAGCTGATGGCCGCACCAGAGCTGCTAGTACAGATGCTCGACAAACTGATCGACAACGCCAGCAGCTTTACAACAACCGATGGTGAGATTGAAATCGCCTATAAAACAACCAGCGATAATATCCGCATCGATATCAGTAATGATGGCCCGTTACTGCCCGAAACTATGCAGAGCCAACTGTTTGATAACCTCGTTTCCCTACGAGAAAAAGGCAGCGATAAACCCCACCTTGGCATGGGCCTGCATATTGTCGATTTGATTGTAAAATTCCATCAAGGCAAGGTAACAGCACACAATCGCAATGACGGTTCAGGCGTGATATTCAGCCTCGTACTACCTCGATCAAAGCCGCGTTAATTAAACTTACGCCATAAAAAAGCCCGGCAAATGCCGGGCAAAACGTGGTACATCAAATATCTTAGTATCCTCAGCGCATAGCCGCTTGTGCAAAACTCTCTTGCGACGCTTGATTGCTTAGCTGTACTTTCACCACCCGTTCCAACGCATAGCTATCATAATCCCCTTGTATTGCCGAAGTCTGGCTCGCGCCATGTGAATGTGCGCTAAAGCGTTCAGCAGCAACACCCTTGGCAATCAAAAAGTTCTGTACGGTCTGTACACGATTACCAGAAAGAGTTCGATTATAGTTCGCGTCACCGCGCGGGTCGGCATGACCATCGAGACGGATCATTAATTCCGGGTATTCATTCAATAAACTGGCGAGAAGACTCATTCTTAATTGAGCCGCTAGCGTTAATTCACTGGCGCCAGTTTTAAACAATAATTCCAGCTGTAATTGTTCAAGGGCAATCTGCTGATAGTCATGCTGCCGACGGTTCTGATCAGCTATCTCAGCCTCAGCTAATTTCTGCGTCAACTCTTCAGCTTGCGCCTTTGCCCTGGCTAGCTCCTGCTCAGCATCCTCAACCTGACCCGCTGATTCGACTTTTTCACCCAGCCAACTACCGGCAATCACACCAGCCATTGCGCCTAACGGCCCAGCAGCAACAGCCCCAGTAGCAATACTGCCCCAGATGACCGAATTGCGTTTTGTCTCATCGGAAATTTCTACGGGTGCCGCTACTGCTGTAGTAGCTGTACCTAACGTTAAAAGCGCACACATTAAAGTTGATTTTTTCATCATCAAGCCCTCTTTTGGCAAATGGTTGTTTAGTCACATCAGGGGTAATTAAACAATTAAAAATGGGCTTACAAAGGGAGAATCAAGGCAAGATGATGGGCAATAATGATAAATTATGGCAGCGGTATTAAGTGCTGAACTTACAAAGCTCTGGCTCCAAAAAACCGATGATTTTCCTGAATCTCTTTTGCGAAAATAGGGGGAACGCCTACCTATTGCGCATATTAACGCTCATTAAAGATATTCAAGCACAACAGTTTTTGGGCTATGACTGGAACCCTAAAATATTTCTGATCACCCGGGACGCCATCTATTGGTACCCCATCTAACTGCCTCACTAGCAACCGAAGTGAACGGCAGCCTGGTGCGCAATAAAAAAGGGCAAACAATCACCAAAAAGCACCCGGGCAAACATCTATCTTGCAGTGGAAACTCATGACCACAGCCCAACTGGCTACGTCACCATCAGCGCCGGGGTAGCTACTAATTCAAAAACAGACCGTAACTGGCAAGCCGTCATATAACGTGTCGACGACCTCCTCTATCAAGCCAAGGAAAAAGGCCGCAATAAAGTTGTCCGCGACCGCACCCCCGCCAGACACAAAAACCTAAAAAATTGACAGCAATCAAGTCGTTACGACGCCAAAAAAGGTACCGTTATTAGAATAGAACTTGTATTCCCTAGGAGATACAAATGGGGTTTGAATCCACATTTGATGCTAGTTACAAACGCATATTGAACAATGACAAAAACGGTATCAGCTTTTTCGAAGCTTTTTACCTCCAATTCTTGCAGACCGACATAGAGATCGCCCTGCGCTTTACCAATACCGACATGGCAACACAGCAGAGCATGCTGAAAAAATCTTTTTATAGCCTGTTTGCCTTTTACGCCAGCGGTCAGGCCGACGATGCCATCCGTAACATTGCTGAACGACACAACCACAATAACCTGGATATAAAGCCTGAATTTTACGATCTGTGGCTTGAGTGCCTGATTGAAACCATCAAACAATATGATGAACAGTTTTGCGATGAGGTGGAGCTTTCTTGGCGATTAGTAATGACACCCGGCATCATTTATATGAAGTTCAAATACGATAAGGACTGACAGTATTGACAGAATCTCAGCTAAGAGGCTGTGTTTTTCAGCTTTAGACTAGTGCGGAAAGAGCCTCACTGCCATTAAGGTCATTAGCCACAGCATCATCATTCAGCAGGCGTCTGAAATAGAAACCGTGGTAATGACGGCACCCTATTACTCAATAAAACCTGCTGCTACTCAGCCATTCCTAGGCCCTCTGCAATAACTTGATAACAAAACAGGTGCGCTATCGAATAAGATTTTAAGCTGCATTGCTTTCTATTTTTGCAGTGCTAAGCTCTAGTTAACTGTCATAACATGTAACATTAAGCACGAAAACCCAGCAGGCTAATGAAAAAATTCGCTCAGTTCCTACTCATCTCAGCTTTCACACTTCTTTCTGAAGCAACTCTCGCTGAAGATGATCCACACCTCTACGGCTGCTATTATTTACAAGCCAGAGAACCTGGCGAATGGGTGACGTCAACCGCCGCGCTATTCATTGAAAAAGCGCCAGACGGCATCCTACTACACGGCAGCTTGTCCAGCTGGCGTAATAGTTGGATCAGCACACCCGATGACGAGTCACCTGTTTTACTTAAAAAAACCGCAAATAAATTTGTCTACCAAGGCAACGTGAGCCCAGACAAGCCCTACGCTCGCTGTGAATTAATTCTGCATTACGACAAAGAAAGTATTTATGTTAAAAAGTATGATCAGGGCTGCGAAAAGGAATGGAATACCGGTGACGGCATTGGCCCAAGCAAAATGAAAACCGCGTATAAACAGCCAAGTGCTGATATGTGTTTAGCGTATCTAGGCATTGCCGAAAAAGACAAAACCAACAACTAGCCACAACCCAGCGACTAGTTATTATGGCCGTTATAATCAGGCATTCGTAATAAATAAATACTCACGCCAAGACCAATCACTATCAGAATCACACAGAGCCAAAGCTTGGCCACCATCCAACAAGAAAAGCCCATGCTCAGCCAGATAACGGCAATGGTTCGGTATTTAACCCGCTTGGGGATACCCTTACCAGTCTGAAAATTATCGATAATCGGGCCAAAATAACGGTGATTAATCAACCTTTGGTGTAGGCGCTCCGAAGATCGACCAAAACAGTAGGCCGCCAGCAAGACCAGCGGAACGGTAGGAAGCAGAGGAACAAAGGCGCCAATAATACCCAGCACCAAAGAAAGAATACCAGCGATTATCAGCAGGATGCGTTTAATAGGCGTTAGCAAAACGCCACCTCCCGCACAGAAACCGTCAATGTCATTTCTAGCGTAGCGAGAAACCCTTCAGTATCAACATCCGGACTTCCCACCTCAAACCTTAATGACACGATGGGTTTTCTACCCGACCCAAACTCGCGCATTACGGAACAGTCGCATCCAGGCCGCATCCTCATTCCAGTCTGCTGGATACCAAGAGTTTTGTACGGCACGAAATACCCGTTCTGGGTGCGGCATCATCAGAGTCACACGCCCGTCGCGGCTAGTGATGCCACTCAAACCTTCAGGTGATCCATTAGGGTTTTGCGGATAGCTTTGCGTCACCTTGCCGTAGTTATCGACATAACGCAGCGCCACGCCAGCATTATCTGTTAATGACTGAAGTTCAGCAGCGTCAGCAAACTCAGCGCGACCTTCACCGTGCGCGATAGCAATTGGCATACGTGAACCGGCCATGCCTTTCAGCAAAATCGATGGCGATTCCTGCACTTCTACCATCGCCACACGCGCCTCAAATTGTTCGGATTCGTTACGCACAAAGTGGGGCCAGTGATCAGTGCCCGGAATCAGCTCATGCAGATTGGATAACATCTGGCAGCCGTTACAAATACCCAGCGTAAAGGTGTCTTCACGCTCAAAGAAAGCCTGGAATTGACTGCGCGCCTGCGCATTGAACAGTATGGATTTAGCCCAGCCTTCACCCGCTCCCAGTACGTCACCGTAGGAGAATCCGCCACAGGCCACCAGGCCCCGGAAGCCACCCAGCGTGGTGCGACCAGAAAGAATATCGCTCATGTGCACATCAACGGCACTGAAACCAGCACGGTCAAAGGCCGCAGCCATTTCCACCTGACCATTAACACCCTGCTCACGCAGAATGGCGACGCGTGGGCGGTTGCCCCCTTTTATTTCAGGACAGCCAACCAGCGCAGCAGCGACATCATCGCTCACATCGTAACTCAGCTCGACGTTCAGGCCTGGATCTTCAGCATCCAGCAGGTTATCGAACTCCTGCTGCGCGCAATTTGGATTGTCACGACGTGCTTGCATACGGAAACTGGTTTCTGTCCACCAGCGTTGTGCGTCAATACGTTTCAGATCCAGCACGGTATCACCATCATGTTCAAAAACGAGTCGATCATCCTCATTCAGTGCGCCAACTACCTGCGTACAATCGCCCAGACCTGCAGCACTCAACTGTGCCAATACTTGCTCTGTATCTCCCTGGCAAACCTGAATGACAGCGCCCAGCTCTTCAGAAAATAGCGCATCGATCAGCTCTTCTTTTGTGCCAGCGAGAATATCGGAGGTAATAGTAATACCGGTGTGACCGGCAAAGGCCATTTCACTCAACGTAGCAAATAAGCCTCCATCGGAACGATCATGGTAAGCCAGTAATAATTCATCATGGATCAAACCCTGAATCACAGAGAAGAAGGCTTTCAGGTCTTCGGCATCATCAACATCGGCAGGCTCGTTACCAATTTTCTTAAACACCTGCGCCAACACGGAACCACCAACACGGTTCTGGCCACGGCCCAGATCGATCAGAATCAGATCCGTTGCGCCTTGATTAGTTTTTAGCTGCGGAGTCACGGTATTACGTACATCTTCAACCGGCGCAAAAGCACTTATAATCAACGACAGCGGCGCAGTCACACTTTTATCTTCGCCTTTATCTTCATCTTGCCACTGGGTGCGCATGGACATGGAGTCCTTACCCACCGGCACGGCAATGCCCAAGGCAGGGCATAATTCCATACCCACGGTTTTTACCGTTTCGTAGAGGTTTTCATCTTCGCCTGGGTGACCGGCAGCGGCCATCCAGTTAGCAGATAGTTTAATATTGCCGATATCGCCGATGTGGGCGCTGGCGATGTTAGTGATCGCCTCACCAATTGCTAATCGGCCAGAGGCTGGCGAATCAATCAAGGCGACCGGTGTACGTTCACCCATCGACATCGCTTCACCGTGGTAAGTATCGTAGGCACTGGTGGTCACCGCAGCGTTCGCTACCGGTACTTGCCAAGGGCCAACAAACTGATCACGGGCAACCATGCCGGTAATCGAACGATCACCAATAGTGATCAGGAAGCTTTTGCTAGCAACGGTTGGCAATTTCAGCACACGCTCAGCAGCTTCTGCTAGGTCAATCGCGCTGGTATCAAACTCGGCTTTTTCAAACGTGGTGCGTTCGAAGCTACGCTGCATTTTAGGTGGTTTTCCTAGCAATACACTCAGCGGCATATCAACAGCTTTATTACCAAAATGGTTATCTTCAACCACCACTGACTGCTCGTCAGTCGCCACACCGATATCGGCATACAGGCAGCGTTCACGCTGACAAATGGCTTCAAAACGATCCCAGTCTTCAGGCTTAACCGCCAAAGAATAACGTTCCTGCGATTCGTTACACCAGATTTCCAGCGGCGACATGCCGGGCTCATCATTCGGCACATTACGCAGTTGCATACGACCGCCCTTATCGCAATCGGAGACCAGTTCCGGGAAAGCATTGGACAAACCACCAGCACCAATGTCGTGGATAAAGGCAATCGGGTTTTCATCGCCCAGCTGCCAGCATTGGTCGATCACTTCCTGACAACGGCGTTCCATTTCAGGGTTTTCGCGCTGTACAGAGGCAAAATCCAGATCTTCGCTACTGCTACCCGAAGCCATCGAGGAAGCCGCACCACCACCCAAACCAATTAGCATCGCAGGGCCGCCCAGCAGCACCAAACGGGTACCGGCAGGAATAGTACTCTTCAGCACATGTGAATCACGGATATTACCTAAGCCACCAGCAATCATGATGGGCTTGTGGTAGCCACGCACTTCGTCACCGGCTGCTCCGGGCACGCTTTCTTCGTAGGTACGGAAATAACCACACAGGTTAGGACGACCAAATTCGTTGTTAAATGCCGCGCCACCCAAGGGGCCTTCGGTCATGATATCGAGGGCGGATACGATGCGATTCGGCTTGCCGTAATCGCCTTCCCATGGCTGTTCGAAGCCAGGGATATTCAAGTTAGAGACAGAAAAACCGCTCAGGCCTGCTTTAGGTTTTGCGCCCTGGCCCGTCGCGCCTTCATCACGAATTTCACCACCGGAACCCGTCGCGGCGCCTGGGAATGGCGCAATGGCTGTCGGGTGGTTGTGAGTTTCCACCTTCATCAAAATATGGATATCTTCGTCGTTGGCGCTGTATTCTTTGGTCGCTGGATTCGGGAAGAAACGACCGGCGCGTGAGCCGGCAATCACCGCTGAGTTATCGCTGTAAGCAGACAACACGCCTTCGCCACTCAGATTAGTGGTATTACGAATCATGGCAAACAGCGATTTATCCTGCGCTTCGCCATCAATCGTCCAATCGGCATTAAAAATTTTATGACGGCAATGCTCGGAGTTGGCCTGCGCGAACATCATTAATTCCACATCGTTAGGGTTACGCCCCATCTCTGTGAAGCTTTCCATCAGGTAATCAATTTCGTCATCTGCTAATGCCAAGCCCAAACGTTGGTTAGCTTCAGCCAGCGCATCACGGCCACCCGTCAAGATATCGACAGCTTCCAAAGGTTTGGGCTCAGCACGCTGGAATAACTGTTCGGCGTCTTTAACGTCTGCCAGTACCGCCTCGGTCATACGATCATGCAAGATATTAAGCACAGTCTGACGGGCTGCATCATCAAGCGAACCTGCAACATAATAAACAACGCCACGCTCAACACGTTTAATTGTTTGCAGGCCACAATTATGAGCGATATCAGTCGCTTTACTGGACCAAGGTGAAATCGTGCCAAAACGTGGCACCACCACAAACACTTCACCTTCTGGCTGCTCAGCAGCGAGTTGGGGACCATAGGTCAGCAGTTGCTTTAAAACATCTAATTCAGAGGCTGATAACTCACCATCAACATCCGCTAAATGAACAAACTCGGCATAAACGCCGCTAACCTGAGACACACGGGCCTGAAGCTGTTCAAGTAGTTTGGCTAGACGGAAAGGAGAAAGGGCTGGTGCACCACGCAGTTCAAGCATATTAGACGGAACCTTTGGACGAAAACTGGATATTCAGAAAGGCGTAATGATACTGAAATCGGGCTTTTTCTACCAGCGTAAAGCCCTGTTTACAGAAGAAATTTAGCCTTTGCGAGCAGCTCTTCGAGCCGCAAAGAAGTTACTCATAATCGCCGAACACTCTTCAGCAAAAACGCCGGATACGGTTTCAATGTTGTGATTAAAATGCGGCAATAGCAGCGCGTTATCATTGCTACCCACCACACCGGACTTAGGCTCAGTGGCGCCAAACACCAGCCGCTTGATGCGAGCATGGATCATCGAGCCCGCGCACATGGTGCAGGGCTCGATGGTTACGTAGAGGGTGCAGTCGATCAGGCGATAGTTTTGAATACTGGTGGACGCATCGCGTAGCGCTACTATTTCGGCATGCGCTGTAGGGTCACAGGAGGAAATCGGCTGATTAAAACCTTCACCAATGATTTTATCGTCTTTGACAATCACCGCACCAACAGGCACTTCACCCAAAACTTCGGCCTGCTTAGCAAGCTCGAGGGCTCGGCGCATATAGTGTTCGTCAGCTTGCTGTTGGGTTTCTAACTCTGTCATTTCGACCAACGGGAGAAATCTTTTTGTTTCTGGAAAGATCCCTCACATTTGCTCACCCTAAAGGGCACAAGCGGGATCAGACATCTAATTTATGGCACCACATAAGTGCCTTAGAAATCCGGGATATTTACATCAGACCAAGGCGCTGGTGCGCACAGAAGCGCAGAGCACATCCAGTACATGAGCATTGGAGCACACCAGCCATGGTGTAAATAGACTGATTTATGAAGCGCTTATTCCCACTCAATAGTTGCGGGCGGCTTGGAAGATATATCATAGGTGACTCTGGAAATACCCTTCACTTCATTAATAATACGGCTCGATACTTTTTCCAGTAGCTCATAAGGCAGGTGCGCCCAACGTGCTGTCATAAAGTCGATAGTTTCTACAGCACGAATTGCTACCACGTATTCGTATTGACGCTGATCACCTACTACACCCACGGATTTAACCGGCAGGAAGACGGTAAAAGCCTGACTAGTTTTGTGGTAATAATCAAAGTTATGCAACTCTTCGATAAAGATCGCGTCAGCTTCGCGCAAGATATCCGCATATTCTTTCTTAACTTCACCCAGAATACGCACCCCCAAACCAGGCCCCGGGAACGGGTGGCGATACACCATATCGTAAGGAAGCCCCAGCTCAAGGCCGATCTTACGCACCTCATCTTTGAATAATTCCCGTAGCGGCTCAACCAAGCCAAGCTTCATATCGTCAGGTAAACCACCGACATTATGGTGCGATTTAATCACGTGCGCTTTGCCGGTTTTAGCGGCTGCAGATTCGATCACGTCAGGGTAAATGGTGCCCTGCGCTAACCACTGCACGTTGTCGATTTTATTGGACTCTTCATCAAACACTTCGATAAAGGCATTACCGATAATTTTACGTTTCTTTTCTGGGTCGTTTTCACCTTTCAAACGGCCCAGAAACAAGTCTTGAGCATCGGCACGGATCACTTTCACACCCATGTTACCGCCAAACATCTCCATCACTTGGTCGCCTTCGTTCTTACGCAGCAGGCCGTTATCAACAAACACACAGGTCAGCTGATCGCCAATGGCACGATGCAACAAGGCTGCGACAACAGAGGAATCAACACCACCGGATAGACCCAGCAACACATGATCACTACCCACTTTGTTACGCACAGTTTCGATAGCATCTTCAATAATTTGCGCCGGCGTCCACAGACCTTCACAGCCAGCAATCGTTTTAACGAAATGCTCCAACATGCGCAGACCTTGCAGCGTATGCGTCACTTCCGGGTGGAACTGCACTCCGTAGAAGGCACGCTTGTCATCACACATACCGGCAATTGGCGCGCTATCGGTAGAGGCCATCACCTCAAAACCGGCTGGCAGTTGCGTCACTTTATCGCCGTGACTCATCCACACATCCAGCAGTACGTTACCGTTTTCGTCGGCATGATCAGCAATATCAGCCAACAAGCGACTTGGCGCTTCAACCTTAATCTGCGCGTAACCAAACTCGCGCTCGTCGGAGCCTTCCACTTTACCGCCCAACTGCTCAGCCATGGTTTGCATGCCGTAACAAATACCCAGAACAGGCACACCTAATTCAAACACAACTTGTGGTGCTCGTGGCGTAGAGGCTTCAGTTACTGATTCAGGACCTCCAGCCAGCACAATGGCGTTGGCATCAAAAGCACGAATATCAGCTTCGGACATATCAAAGGCATGCACTTCACTGTATACGCCAATTTCGCGAATACGACGCGCAATGAGTTGAGTATATTGCGAACCGAAATCAAGAATCAGGATACGTTCAGCGTGAATATTCTGTGTCATAGTGGCTTATCTGCAATTGGAGGCTAATGCCTGAAATTTTGACGGCAACCCCTGAAATGGAGCTGCCTTTGAATTGAATCTAGCGAAGACCTAACCGATGCGGTAGTTAGGCGCTTCCTTGGTAATGGTCACGTCGTGCACGTGGCTTTCGCTCATACCGGCACTGGTCACACGCACAAACTCAGGCTTGGTGCGCAGCTCTTCTACATCGCCGCAACCGGTGTAACCCATGGTAGCGCGCACGCCGCCCATCAACTGGTGGACAATCGCTGCCATTGGCCCTTTGCAAGGCACACGACCTTCAATACCTTCCGGCACTAACTTCTCAACACCGGCATCTTTAGACTGGAAATAACGATCACTGGAACCGTTAGACTGGCCCATCGCGCCTAATGAACCCATACCACGGTAGGCCTTAAAAGAACGACCTTGGTACAATTCAACTTCGCCCGGCGCTTCGTCAGTACCGGCCAACAAACTACCGATCATAATCGCTGAAGCACCGGCCACCAGCGCCTTGGACAGATCACCGGAGAATCGAATACCGCCATCGGCAATCAATGGCACACCGGTGCCTTCCAGTGCAGCCGCCACATTAGCAACAGCCGTCACCTGAGGCACACCAATACCGGTCACAATACGCGTAGTACAAATTGAACCAGGGCCAATACCCACTTTCACAGCATCTGCACCGGCCTCAACCAACGCTTTAGCCGCTGCGCCCGTGGCAATGTTACCGCCGATCACCTGCACCTGTGGGTAGTTTTCTTTCACCCAGCGCACCCGATCAATGACACCTTTTGAGTGACCGTGAGCAGTATCTACAACAATCACGTCAACACCCGCGTCAACCAGCGCCTTAACACGATCAGGAGTTTCTGGACCAGTACCCACTGCGGCACCAACACGCAGCTGACCTGAGCTGTCTTTGCAAGCATCAGGGAAAGCCTTGGCTTTAAAAATATCCTGAACACTCATCAAACCTGTAAGCTCAAAGCTGTCATTAACCACCAGTACTTTTTCGATACGGTGCTCATGTAATAATTGCTTAACTGCTTCTGGCGTTGCGCCTTCCTTCACGGTAACTAAATGATCCTTAGGAGTCATCAGTTCCGAAACAACGCGATCCAAATCATTTTCAAAACGAAAATCGCGGGAGGTCACAATACCCACCAAAGCACTGCCATCAACAACCGGGAAGCCGGAGAAACCATGCTCACGGGTCAGATCGATCAAGTCGCGAACCGTCGCTCTTGATGTAACAATAACAGGGTCTTTCACCACGCCTGTTTCGTATTTCTTAACCGCACGCACTTCACGCGCCTGTTGTTCAATGGAAAAGTTTTTATGGATGATGCCCAGACCACCTTCCTGCGCCATCGCAATTGCCAACTTACTTTCAGTTACCGTATCCATAGCGGCTGAAACCAGCGGAATATTCAACTCGATCTCGCGGGTCAGTTTGCTTTTTAGGGACACATCTTTGGGCAGGACTTCCGAGTAAGCAGGGACGAGTAGAACGTCATCGAAGGTCAGTGCATCTTCAGCGATACGCAACATGGCGGGTACAACCTTTCCAGTTAAAAATTGACCCGCTATTATAGGGGGCAAAGCCTTTCAGTTAAAGGAGTTTTGGTAATTTGTCGGCTCTGCGGCTTGCCGTCGAAAAAGGGAGTTTGTCACTCTAGCCTAAGGGTTCCTTAAGCGCTGGCGGCTGATATACTGCTTTTCAGTTTTCATCACATTCAAGTAACCCTAACTCCATGAACAACAGCGCCAATACTCAACGCGAAATCATCACGGTTTCAGACCTAAACCGTCGGGCACGCACCCTGCTGGAAAACGAATTCAGGCAAGTATGGGTAGAAGGTGAAATTTCCAATCTGGTCAAACCCGCCTCAGGGCACTGGTACTTCACCCTCAAGGATGACAAGGCTCAGGTGCGCTGCGCCATGTTTACCAACCGCAACCGAAGTCTGCGTATAACCGTTAAAAATGGCATGCATGTTATTGTTCGCGCTAAAGCAAGCCTCTACGAAGGCCGTGGCGACTACCAACTTATTGCCGAAAATATGATTGATGCTGGCGAAGGAAAATTACAGCGCCAATTTGAAGAATTAAAACTCAAACTTGGCAACGAAGGTCTGTTCGACGAAACACACAAACGGCCACCACCCTCCTTGCCTACGCATATTGGCGTTATCACCTCGCCCAGTGGCGCAGCTATTCGCGATATTTTAACGGTGCTGAAACGCCGATTCCCCGGCATTCCAGTGTCAGTGATTCCTGCATTGGTACAGGGTAAAGACGCCGCGGCCGAAATTGTCGAAGGCATTAAACTCGCAAATCGAACCCTTTCTAGCGACAATCCCATCGCCGCACTAATCGTCGGGCGCGGCGGCGGCTCGCTGGAAGATCTATGGCCCTTTAACGAAGAGGCCGTGGCTCGCGCCATTTTCGCCAGCAACATTCCAATCATTTCGGCCGTTGGCCATGAAATCGACTTCACCATTGCCGATTTTGTCGCCGATATGCGCGCACCAACGCCATCGGCCGCCGCTGAGTTACTCAGCCCCGACCACCAGCATTGGCAGGCCGCACTATTTAAAGCCCGGCTGACCCTATCTGAAAACCTGCACCGTAGGTTGCAACAGGCAAAACAGCAGCTTGATCATATTTCGAAACGCCTACGCCACCCTGGGCAACAGCTCCAGGAACAGACTCAACGATTAGATGATATGGAGGCGCGATTAAAAACAGCGATAACAAATCGACTCAAGTTGCAACGAGCCCATCTCGCCACGCAAACCGCCAACATGGAAAACTGCCAACCAGAACACCAGATTGCACGACTAAACATGAGCAATCAACAACTGTCTCAACGCCTACAAAGAGCTATGCAACAACACCTGTCTGGCTTACATCAGCGACTAAAAAGCAACGGTTTGGCTCTTCACACCCTCAGTCCACTGCAAACCCTGGGACGAGGCTATGCCATTATAAAAGACGAGCAACAACGTATTATCCACAGCAGCAAACAACTTCAGGTAGGCGACAAAATAAGCGCGCAACTCGGACAAGGCAAAATACAGTGTGCAGTTGAAACTATTGAGGAAAACAGCGATGGGGTTTAACCAATTTAAAACATCTCTAAAGTACAGCCTGCTGCTAATACTGGCAGCTGGCTCTGGGCAGCTTGCCGCCAGCAACATTCCCGCACACACCCCTGTGCCCGGAGGCATAGCAATTATTGAAGTCCTCGACGCGGAACTTTCAACTGCTCAGCCGCCAAGCGCTTACTATCGCAACACACGAGTTATGCTGGTCGCCAATGGCAAACAAGGCTGGAACGCCGTTATTGGCATCCCCTTAGCAGCTAAACCCGGAACCCATCATGTCACCCTCAGTGAAAATAAAAAAATCGCTTTTACAGTACAGCCAAAAACCTACGAAGAACAACGCATCATTCTGACCAACAAACGGCAGGTCAACCCTGCCCCAATGGACCTAGTGCGCATTGGTCGTGAAAAAAAAATTATGGTGGAAGCCTTTAAGAACTGGGATAACCAGCTAACGCCATCGCTAACACTGATTAAACCTGTGACAGGCCCCTACAGTAGCCCCTTTGGCTTACGACGTTTTTTCAATGACCAACCCCGCAACCCCCATAGCGGCCTAGATATCGCCGCAACTGAAGGCACACCCATAAAAGCCCCGGCGGAAGCAATTGTGGCCGCCACTGGAAATTACTTCTTTAATGGCAACACTATTTTACTCGACCACGGCCAAGGATTAATTTCAATGTATTGCCACCTGAGCCAAATCGACGTTAAAGAAGGTGACCTAGTTCAAGCTCACGACATCATTGGCCTGGTAGGAAAAACCGGCCGTGTTACCGGTCCTCACCTGCACTGGTCCGTCAGCCTCAATAACGCACGCATCGACCCTTTTCTACTCATGGAATCAAACTCCAACAACTAAACCCACCGCTAGCGCAATTAGCAAAAAGAACTATGCTTAATGGGACTTTTAACTTGCTTTGGACACTAACTGTCCGAGCTTCACGGCAATCAAAAAAACAACTCCATGCCTGCTATCAGAAGCGCTACAATCACAACAAAATTCAACCGTGTCGTCATTACTCTGGCCATACTAGCCGCCGCGATCGTGTCCGCTTATATGATTTTCACAACGTACGAGCGTGACACCCAGCACTTTATTAAAGAAGGCATCAACACCGCCACCCCCCGTGACCACAGCTTGGAAAAAGCCATTTATTACCAAAACAAACCGATATTAAAACAGGCAGCAAGAGCGCTATTTAAAAACAACAACACCACTTACGCTCAGATTTATAACGCTCAAGGAAAACTGATTTTTGATCGCACAATAGCCCCCGCCCAACTGCCGGATATTAATAAACAGCTCAACAACATTGACAACAGTACCGTTAATTTTACCGACAGCACCACTCAAACAGAATATCTGGATGTGCTGGTTCCAATTTTTTCAGCTATCAACCCAATTTACAAAAACATCACACAAGAAACTTTTATCAGCACACTACTCAATAGCGAGGGCTCTCAAAGTCGTTACATCATGGGTTATGTACGCCTCGGGCTAGACAAAACCCTATTCAAGGAAGAGCTGCTGAGGCTTTCAATTAATATCATCGGTGCAGCCCTGCTTTTCGTGCTTATCTTTGCGTTTACCGCACTCTTCATGACCCGTCGAATTACTGAACCATTAAAGGCTTTGGTTAAAGTAGCTCACGGTATATCTGAAGGTAATTTTGACCAAAAACTCCCCAAGGATAGCACCCACGAAATTAAAGAAGTGGCAACCAGCCTGACCTACATGCTGAAAAGCATCAGGGCCTACAAAACTAAACTGGAGACCAATCAAGAACTTCTGGCACGCAAAGTAAATGAACGTACTCAGCAGCTAACCCTCAGCAATGAGCAGCTCAGTCACGCCACCAATGAAGCACTAAACGCTCGAGATACAGCTGAAACCGCCAATCGAGCAAAAAGTGATTTTCTTGCCACCATGAGCCACGAAATCCGCACCCCGCTGAACGGCGTGCTGGGCATGTCCGATCTGCTATCCAAAACTGACCTGACCATGGAACAGCAGCGCATCGTTGACGTAATATCTGAATCAGGCACAGGCCTCCTGGAAGTAATCAACGACATTCTGGACTTCTCAAAAATCGAAGCGGGCAAGCTGGATTTAAATACAACTCGCGTTAATCTACGCAGGTTTATCGAAGACATCATCAACATGTTTGCCGGTCTGGCCGATGAGAAAGGCTTGTCATTAATCTATGAGCTCGCCCCCTCTATCGCGCTGGATATCGAGGTTGACGGCGTACGTTTACGTCAGGTACTAACCAATCTACTCAGCAACGCCATCAAATTTACTCAGAAAGGCTCCGTAAAACTTAAAATTAGCGCCGACCCCAACCCACAGCAAGATTTTGCAGTACTTCATTTTGAAGTTACAGACACTGGTACGGGTATCGAAAGCAACAAGCTATCACACATCTTCAACGCCTTCAGTCAGGCTGATACGTCAACCACTCGGAAATATGGTGGCACAGGCTTAGGACTAACTATTAGCCAGCAACTGATAGAGCTAATGGGCAGCGACATCAGCGTTGACAGCACCATAGGCAAAGGCACCCGTTTCTGGTTCCAGTTGAAAGTTAAGGCTCAGCCCGAAGAAAAAAACACACCAGCATCCCATGTCGAGATGATATCTGCCCTGAATCTACTGGTCATTGGTGACAATGAAGCCGTGTGCAACACGCTTTGCGATAACCTGGAGTTCTGGAAAATACCCCATCATCGCATCAACTCTCTGGATGACATCAGCTACACCCTTCAATCGCAGGATAGACCTTTTGATTTTGCTTTTTTACAGCAAGATATTATTCGCGGCACAGATGTACTGGATTTCGCTATCAAAATCCGCCAGGACGAGACCATTGACGTACCACCCTTCGTATTAATGGTGCCTCGTTCTGCCACACCTGATGCTCTCGCTCTGCAAGCCGCTAATGTTGTACAACTGCTCAACCGCCCATTACACCAATCCGAACTCTATAACGTCATCATTAATTACGCTAATCACGAAATTAGCCCGCTGACGCCCGGCAACTACAACAATGGTGTTGTTCAGGAAAATCCCCCACCCCAGCTCAACGCAAAAGTACTGTTAGCGGAAGACACCGTGGTTAACCAGGAAGTTGCCGTGACAATGCTTTCCTGGATGGGCTGCGAAACCACCATTGCTGGCAACGGTCAACTCGCGGTTGAGGCCTTTTCAGCCAATAAATTCGATTTGATTCTGATGGATTGTCAGATGCCTGTTTTGGATGGTTATTCAGCCACTGCTGCTATCCGCAAACGTGAAGACTTTGCTAACACAACCCAAGGCACATCCAATAAGCGCACCCCCATTATCGCCCTCACCGCGAATGCCATCGAGGGCGAACGTGAAAAATGCCTTGCAGCAGGCATGGATGACTACCTAACAAAACCCTATACCCATGCCGAACTACAGACAGTACTGATCAATGCCCTGAAACCTGCAGTAAATGAACCTGAATCGCCAGCTGCCGAGAGGGAAATAACCATCAGTCCAGCACTAGAGCCTAAACCTAGCCGCAACAGCAATGGCTCAATAGACTTCAACACTTTAGATATCTTGCGTACATTGCAGCAACCCGGCCAACCTGACATCGTTGCTAAAATAATTCGTGTCTATCTGGATGAAGCGCCCCCCCTACTAAAGCGTCTCGCCAAGGCTGAAACAGCCCATGACACAACGGCGCTTTATCAAGCCGCCCATGCATTAAAATCCAGCAGCTTTAATGTTGGCGCGCTAGAATTAGCCAAACACTGTAAAGAGCTGGAAGCAATTGGACGAGAGGGAGCGACAGCAGGTATTACACCTCTAATGTGTGCAATTGAAACGGGCTACCGTAAAGCCGCTATACAGCTTGAACAGGAGTTAGAAGTATCAAATGAGCAACCAATCTCAGTCTGAAACAGCACTAGCACTGATTGTCGATGACGACACCACCGTACGCATCGTGATGCGTAGCGTGCTGGAAAGTCATGGCATTCGTGTAAACGAAGCGGGCAACGGCATAGAGGCCCTGCAAAGCTTTGATGAAGAGACGCCTGACATTGTCATTCTGGATATCGAAATGCCGAAAAAGAACGGCCTGGAAGCCTGTGCCGATATTCGTCACCATCCAAAGGGAAAACTCGTTCCCATCATGATGTCGACCGGCATGGATGACACCAAGTCCATCAATCACGCCTACGAAGCAGGTGCCACCGACTTTGCCGTCAAACCGCTTAACTGGCCTATTTTCGGCCACCGCATTCGCTATATGTTACAGGCAGCCCGAGCCATACGAGAACATCACGCAGCACAACAAACTGCTATCCGCTTGGGTAAAGTAATAGAAAGCTCATCTAATGAAATTTATATCTGTGATGATCACAGCCTCAAGCTACAACAAACCAACCGCCGCGCCCGCACCAACACAGGATATGCGGAAACCGACATAAACAAGCTAACACTGAGTCAGCTACTTCCTGAACTATCTGAAAACCAGCTGAAAGAAATCGTTAGCGATCTTTACAGCGGCGAATATAATGAGCAACTGCTCACCACCACCATTCTGCGTAAAAACGGTACTGCCTACCCCGCCGAGCTATCCCTGCAGCTATCACGGGAAGATGATAACAACCTGCTGGTTGGTATCGCCCAGGACATTACCGAGCGACAACTGGCGGCGAACCGTATGCGCCAGCTAGCCTATTATGACACCCTCACAGGCCTACCCAATCGTCAACTGTTCACCGAGCAACTTGAAAAAATGCTCGAAAAAACCAACGAGTCCACGAATAAAATTGCCGTTTTATACATTGATATCGACAATTTCAAACGCATTAACGACTCCCTTGGGCACCGCATTGGCGACAAATTATTACAGGAAATAGCGGCCCGCCTGAACACCTGCATTTCCGGCAACGCATCTATTGCCCGCCATATCACACCTGAGACAGAAATCGCCGCCTCACGTTTAAGTGGCGACGAATTTGCGCTGGTCCTGGACCTGATTGAAGACCCAGCAATCGCAGGTACTGTTGCAAAACATCTACTGAACGTGCTCAGCCGACCCATGAAGCTGCATGGGCATGAACTGGTTGTGACCCTCAGTATCGGTATTGCCGTTGCTCCCGTTGATAGTGACAACGAGGAGAGTCTGTTAAAACATGCCGATACCGCCATGCATCACGCAAAAAAATCTGGCAAAAATACCTTCCAGTATTATTCCAGCACCATGAACAGCATGGGTCGCGAACGCCTGCAGCTTGAAGCTGAATTACGCAGAGCCCTCGAAAGGCAGGAACTGACCGTTTTTTACCAGCCCCAAGTTGATATCCAAACAGGAAAAATGGCCTCAGCCGAAGCCTTGGTTCGCTGGAACCACCCTCAACACGGCTTGGTTTCTCCGGCCCAGTTCATCCCCCTTGCAGAAGAAATGGGGCTGATCATCGATATCGGTGCTTGGGTACTTAACCAAGCCTGTAGCGACCTTAAAACTTGGCAAGCAAAAGGATTGTCACTGGAAAAAATTTCCGTCAATCTATCCAGCCTGCAATTCAAGCAGTCCGACCTGGTCTCTCAAACCCGTAAAATTTTACGGGAAACAAAACTAGAGGCTAAATACCTGGAACTGGAGCTGACCGAAAGCGTCATCATGAACGACGCCGACACCACCATTGAAATCCTGCAGGCATTAAAAGAAATGGGCGTCCGGCTGTCTGTTGACGACTTCGGAACCGGCTATTCATCCCTGAATTACCTTAGCAAATTCCCGCTGGATGAATTAAAAATTGATAGAAGCTTTATCGTTGATGTTGATAGCAACAGCCACAATGCCAGCATTGTTACCGCAATTGTCGCCATGGCCAACAGTCTTGATTTAGATTTGGTTGCAGAAGGGGTCGAGACTGAAAGCCAATTAGCGTTTGTGCGTGAACAGGGGGTTCGGTTGGTGCAGGGGTTTTATTTTAGTAAGCCGGTGGCGGCAGAAGAATTCAAAACATTACTCAAAAAACATCAATTAATAGCAATTTAAGAGACTGTAAAAAAATCTGTGTAACTGCCTATCATTAATCCCATGTATGGGAGAGTAGGCATAATGAAAAAAGTAGAAGTAGAACTTGAAGCTGTTTCCCGCTAAGCGGAAAAAACACTCAAAACTGAAAAGATATCAACGACTTTCGAACCATGCTGACGAAAGCAACCGCTAAGACAGAATTTATTGCAGAGCCCTATGTAGTAGTAAAACTGGCCACGGTTTTGTACGCATCCCGGTACTGCTTTTCAGCAACATTCGAGGGCAGTGTATCATTGTGACGATGCGGCCTGATCTGGCTGTAATATCCAACGATATAATTCGTTATCGCTTGCTTGGCTTCACCAAACGATTGATAACCTGTCTCAGGTACCCACTCACTCTTAAGGCTCCTAAAGAATCGCTCCATCGGTGCGTTATCCCATCAGTTACCCCGACGGCTCATACTTTGCTCTATCTGATAGCGCCATAAGTGCTGACGGAATCTCAGACTGGTGTATTGGCAGCCTTGATCAGAATGGAACATCACCCCTTGCGGTCGTCCTCTCGACTCAAACGCCATCGTTAATGCCTTGCTAGTTAGCTCGCTATCGGGCGACAGTGACATGGTAATCCGCCCCTTTTTAGTGGGCATCAAAAGTAGAGGTTAAGGTGTAATAAAGTCTGTATATATTTCATCAATTCCCCAATGTTCGCGAAAAACTCCAAAGCTGTTAATATCATTTATTGTATGTGTATAGGTAGCGATACCCAGCTTACCGAGCAACACCCCTAATCCTCCCAAAGCTCGGTGCTTTGGCATAGTAATAGCAAACAACTGCAGACCTGAAATATCTTTTAATAACTGCCGAGTATCACCGCCATAACGATATAGAGTAAGAATGATTTGCTCATACCCTATTTCCCTCACCACAGAGTACTCAGACGGAGCATAAATCTGAGGAATTATTTGTGATGCATTACTACCTAAAGACTGCCTCAAGAGCACAAGTCCTTTTAGATTTTGATCCTTAATATCTGTAACAACCTCAACCTCAGGGTGTCTGACTAGCCAATCCGTGAGAGCCCCTAAAGTACAAGGGGCATATTTGCTATTAGCAAAGTCTCGATCAAACTGAGCAAGAGTTGGAGCAACTTCATAACGGAAACCGTGATTCTTATCGACTGAGTCCTGCCAATCGTGACCACAAACTAGCTGACTATCACTAGTCCAAATGAAGTCCAATTCAAATAGACGAAACCCTAGGGCATAGTTGTGGTCCAGTGCGGCTATCGAGTTAGTATAAACCTTATTATCAAGCCCACCTCCAGCGTGAGCAATACGTTTAAGTTGAGATGGCTGAAATTTCTCCTTAGCGATATGATCCACGATAGCACTTTCTTCTGGGTCTACTTCTAACCGCCATTCGTTCAACTTCCAGCTGGAACTAGTGGGCTGAACCAAATCATGCACCCATAATTTATGACATTGCTGATCAAACTTTTGCGGAAAGGAAAAATAACGAGGGTTGGTCGACTTTCCTCCTGGCACAGTAAAACGCAGTGAAATATTACCGCCAACTTGTTCTGAGCAATCCCAACCTAAAAAATCGACAACTTTGTCTTCTTTCCGGTCAGGAGAAGCACTGGTATCCAAGTCAATTTTAGCAAAAAGTGTACTACCTCTAGGACTAGTAGTAATAAGCCGCCCTAGCACCATCGGATCAAGACTGGCATCGAAATTACGCAAAGACATATTAGCCAATATTGGTCCTTGATCAGCTTCGGTCAGGTCATTCTGCTTTACCAAATCATATATACGCTGCTCCACCACTTTCTTATTGCACTGGAAACTGGTATTACAACGAACGAAACTATCAGCAGTGATCTCATATAATTCTTGTTGGAAAGCATTGCCCGCATATAAACGACGTA
>Ga0209292_1000215_pt1 | contig 79901 bp, 71 predicted proteins | sample GOMGulsemesocosm_2_FD_184634 | JGI IMG/M metagenome (GOLD analysis project Ga0209292, IMG submission 184634) | Methane-oxidizing microbial communities from mesocosms in the Gulf of Mexico - GOM9C Gulf of Mexico (SPAdes) (version 2) | ecosystem: Environmental > Aquatic > Marine > Cold seeps... | reverse complement strand
ACATACAGCCTTGAGCGTTTACATACAGCCTTGAGCGTTTACATACAGCCTTGAGCGTTTACATACAGCCTTGAGCGTTTACATACAGCCTTGAGCGTTTATAAAGAGAGGACTAGAGGATCTTTGATTCGAATTAATACCCACAACATAAACACAGACTGTATCGCATGCTACATTTCGTTTTTGGATGATTTAATGATTGGGCCAATAGGTTCTAACAAGGTAAAGTCGACTAACTCGCCCCACATTTGGGTCGAGGCCATCCCCCGCTTAACAAGGTAGGTACCACGCACTTGTTGCTGCTCGAATCGCAATTTAGCAGGCACGCCACCATTTAATTTTTTACCACTATCGGTAATAACGCCCCAAAACCCCCCTTCTAAATCCATAAATACAACACGCCCGACAAAAGGCGTACCATTGGCTTGCTGTGACTTAGAAGTACTAGGTGCCGACATAATAGACCCGCCTGTTTGGGAGTTGTGGCTATCGCAGCCGGTTAATATGAAGAAAAACAATATCATTATTCTCATCAGATCCTCCAATTTCAGTTAACTGACTTATCATCGCGTTACGTAGACACCAAGGTTAATACTAGTTCGCTTCAACCACCGCGAAGCTATGAGTAATTTGAACGCTTTTTTCTAACATTAAGGCTACCGAACAATATTTCTCAGCAGAAAGCGCAACGGCGCGTGCTAGGTGCTTTTCGCTAATTGCCGTGCCAGTTGCGATAAAATGTAGATGGATATTTGTAAAGTATCTTGGCGCTTCATCACGACGTTGGGAGCTTAATTCAACGGTTACGCCCTGAACTTGCTGTCGAGCTTTCTTTAAAATGCTTACAACATCGACCGAACTACAACCACCAACAGACATTAATACCATTTCCATTGGGCTAGGCGCCTTCGAATCTTGGCTATTACCGTCCATTATAATTTGATGCCCTGACTCTGACTCACCAATGAACGTCTCGTTTTCAACCCATTTCACAACTGCTTTCATACTCAATATTACCCTTAGTTATCACTTAGAGGCACAATAGCATAAACACCGAAACATAAAGAATATTAATTAAATCGCAGCGAAAAAACAGTGTATTTAATGAACAAAAGAATAGCCAAGCAATAAATCATTCGCTATAATTGGCTGCTAACTGTTTAAGAAAAGCTTTAAAGGAGATAAAGGATGAACAACAACTCAAAACGATTGCTAGCACTTGTGCCTATTTTGTTATTAACGAGTGTTGCCTCGACTTCTTATTTGGACAATGCTTCAATTGTTAGTGGCTGTCAAGATGCTATCAATAGCGGCCAAAGCAGCACTTCTTGTCGCCTAGTCGTTAATTCATTAAGTTGGTATGACTGGTTAGCCGGCAGCTCATCATCGCAATTTCATTTCATTGATTTGCTAGAACTAATAACCTCAAGCGACAGCTAGTCACCTTCGATATAACGCGATTAATTCGTTAACTTTCAAGCGTTTTCCGGCCTTCTGGCTTATGGTTCTTTTTACCTGCAAAATATCCAGCGTTGCCTTGTTGTATAACTCACGAGTTAGCGCTAAGTCATGATTACTAATCACTACTGGCACGCCATTTTCAGCACTTTTTTCAGATAAAGTTGCAAGTTCCTGCTGATCGTTTAACTTGAAACCTTGCCCTGAATAACTGGTAAAACTCGCAGTTGGTGAGAGAGGAGCATACGGAGGATCGCAATATATTACATCGCCCGATTGCGTCTGCTTATAGGTCTCTCTAAAACACTGACAGGTAAAAGTAGCCTTCTGTGATTTTTCGGCAAAAGCCCACAGCTCTTTCTCGGGGAAGTATGGCTTTTTGTAGCGACCAAAAGGAACGTTATAGCCGCCTTTCAAGTTATAGCGACAGAGGCCGTTATAACCATGACGATTCATATAAAGAAACAACAACGAGCGCTCGAATGAATCGGTGGTCTCATTAAAGCGCGCCCTAATCTCGTAGTAACGATCTTTGTCATTGTACTCTGGCGTAAATAGCTTCTGACTTTCTTTGATGTAATCCGCTGGGTTTGTTTGAATTAACTTATAGAGTTCGATTAAATCTTTATTTACATCATTGAGCAAATAATGCTCAAAATCAGAATTTAGAAACACCGAACCAGCGCCGACAAAGGGCTCAACTAAACGCTTACCTTGAGGCAATACTTGTGTAATATTTTCGATAAGGCCATATTTACCGCCAGCCCATTTTAAAAATGCCCGTTGCTTAATCATGAATTCAATTTTTATCTGTTAGTGTAGATGCAAACGCAGCTATTTCTTGGTGAATGGAGGTAAAAGGTTTAGGCCACGGTTTAAAGCTAGCTAGCGGCATTGGTAATGCCTGGAGAGCTTGATCTGCTTTAGCTCTAGTAGCAAAGTTACCGTAGAGTAGCACAAACCATGGTTTATCGTTACGAATTGTTTTGTATTGATAAACGTCAATAACATCATCAAGCGAGCCATTTATTTCATTGAAGATATTAATGTTGCTATAACCTCCTAACATCAATGAATAATGAGCTGTAGGAACGCTCAACAACATTTTTTCATCACTAGTTTCAGTAATATTCAAAAGAGGCTGTTTTGGCGCCTTAGATTGAGTATTAACCGTCTCAACTGGTTCCAACGTAACTTGTGGTTGAACGTCTATTTTTTCAATCACCTGCGCTTTAAGCTCAGTAACAGTTAACGTCTGTTCGTCTATTGCCAACGCTTGCTGAGGTTGTTCAATCTGTGGCTCGTCAATATCGTTAGTAGCCGTTGACTCATGCGGCTTAACCTCAACTGGGGCAGACTGAGATAAGCCAGGTGGCTCAATAAACTCAGTAGCGGGAGTTTTGTCTAAAGATTGTTGGTTTAGATAATAGATAAAGCCCAAACCGACGAAGAAAACTAAAGATACCGCCAGCATCAAAGCAATCAAGCGCTTGTTCAAGCCTTTATTAATAGGCTCACTATTCCCATAAATAAGCTGTTTAGGTAACCTATATTCAGGCGCTAGCTTATCCACGAACTGTTCAATTTTACGATCAGACCATTGGGAGTGTACCGCCATCATGAAATCAATCGACTGTTGCTTGCTCAAAGGTTTTAAGTGAAACTCAGCGACCAAGCTATTTTCTTTCTTGTCCAAGGCCTTAAAAAATGGCATCGTCCAGCTAGTTTCTCCCACTAAGATAACACTAAAGCTAGGACCAGCAAGTTGCAAGCGATTGAAGTCATTCACGCAATGCCACAGCATTGCAATGGCGCTCTGTGGAAGATCTGAAGCATTATCAACGATAATCACAATAGACTGCTGCAAGTTTGCCAAACGCTGCGTAACCGCCTCTAATAACGGCTGCTGGAGATCGGAAAAATCATCTGTAGCCAATTCACAAATCAGTTGCTGTTTAAGTTTTTCAGTGTCTAACTTAGTTCTGTGATTGAGTTTTATGCAACAAGTATTTAGGGACTTCTCTAAGATTAAATTGGCGAGATGACTCTTACCCACACCACTGACGCCGTGCAAAAAATACAGGCCATTGTGGCTATCGATAGCAAGCTGAATGCGCGACAACAGTTGAATTTGCTGCTCTATTTGTACGTCCATAGCCGACACAATACTGATTCTCTGAATTTTTCAAATAGGAAAAAGAAAACGCTAAGCTATTACACTGCCGCGATAGCTTGCTGCAATACCTGTTCTGGTACATTAGCGACCAGTTCAGCGCTGCCGATAGATGTTGGTAAAACAAAACGAAGCTGGCCTGCCAACACTTTTTTGTCTACCGCCATATGTTGCATGAATGCAGCGAATGACATATCACTAGGCTTTTTCGTCGGTAAATCGTATAAAGCAAATACATCGATGATAGAACGAACTTGCGACGGAGTAATTAGCTGCAGTAAGTTCGCGGTATGCGCCGCGATGACAGTACCTGTCGCAACAGCTTCACCGTGTAACCAATTCCCGTAACCCTGTTCAGACTCTATCGCATGACCGAAGGTATGCCCCAAGTTGAGTAAGGCACGCACACCGTTTTCACGCTCGTCTTGAGCAACCACATCAGCCTTGATGCTGCAACAGGTGGCAATCATTTCAATCAATGCCAGAGGCGCTAATGACGTGATGGCTTGATGATTATCCCTTAACCAATCAAAGAAGTCTTTATCCCACATAATGCCGTATTTGATCACTTCAGCCATACCCGCAGCAAACTCATTAGCAGGCAGCGTCGTTAGGCAATCAATATCGATAAAGACAGCATTGGGCTGATAAAAAGCACCAATCATATTTTTACCAAGTGGATGATTAACCGCCGTTTTACCGCCAACACTGGAATCAACCTGCGACAACAATGTAGTAGGGATCTGGACAAAATCGATGCCACGTTGATAGCAAGCCGCTGCAAAACCAGCCATATCACCAACAACCCCGCCACCTAAAGCAACGATGCAGGTGTCACGACCATGCTTACCGCTTAATAATCCAGTAAATATCTCGTTTAGTATCTCGAGATTCTTATACTGTTCTCCATCGGCAAGAATAACGCTATCTACGACTTTATCTTGAGCAGTCAATGTTTTGGCAACCTGCTCTAAGTACAGTTTCGCCACCGTCGTATTAGTTACCAGCATCACTTTTTTAGCGCTAATGTGCTGCGCAAGCAAGCTGCCATTACTTAATAAGTCTTGGCCTATAAAAATAGGATAACTGCGGTCACCCAACTGAACCTGAAGCTGTTTCATAGTATTAGAAACCTAGCTTATCAATGATTTCTTTTGCGACTAATTTAGCGCTCTGATCATCCGTGCGAACAGTTAGATCAGCGATCTCTTCATAGAGAGGGTTGCGAAATCCAGCGAGCTCCTCAAGAACTTCACGTGGTTTTTCTGTTTGTAGCAAAGGGCGACGTTTATCTCGTTGAGTACGTGCCAATTGCTTATCGATAGTCGTTTCCAGATAGACCACAAAACCTCGAGCAGACAGTTTATTGCGTACGTCTTTAGTAATGATTGAGCCACCACCAGTCGCCAACACAACGCCTTGCTTCTCGGTAAGATCACCAATCACTGACGCCTCACGCTTACGGAAACCATCTTCCCCTTCGACATCAAATACCCATGCGATTTCGGCACCAGTGCGGCGCTCAATTTCACTATCTGAATCAAAGAATTCAAGATGTAATTGTTGTGCAATCTGTCTTCCAATGGTGCTTTTTCCAGCGCCCATTGGTCCTACAATGTATATATTTCGTTTTTCAGCCATTATCACTACGTTCTATATAATCAAGCTTCAGTAGAAAACCTACCTCGGACCTTGCGTATTCACCATCGACCAACACCAAATCACCCATCACGATAGGCTTTGCTAACGTAGAGGATCTGCAAGTATTAGCGATGAGATAGTACTTCAAGGCAAATTTAGCGGAGCATTATCTCAATAACCGAGCAGTAAAGGCAAGAGCCCAGCAAAGAAGTTTTTGGCATGTTGCAAAAGAAAAGCCGACAAAACACTAGTACGCGCCGACAAACCATGATTAAACCACTGAATTATAGAGCTTTGATAACATTCTACTTACCGTTATCAATAATTCTTGGCGTCACAAAAATAAGTAATTCTCGGCGTTCTGTGAATTCTTTTTGGGTCCTAAATAGCCAACCCACCAGAGGAACATCACCTAGAACGGGGACTTTAGTGACTGCGCTGATCAATTGCTGCTGATAAATGCCACCTAAAACGATGGTTTCACCATTATCCACCAACACCTGAGTACCGATCTTTTGCGTATCGATGGCAACAGCTTCACCTATCGCCGTTTTAACTGTATCACCACGCGTATCTTGAGTGATTAGCAAGTCTAAAATAATACTGTTGTCTGGCGTAATTTGAGGTGTCACCCGTAATGACAGCACCGCGGGTTTGAAGGTTACCGTGGTCGCGCCACTTGAGGCAGCAGAAACATAAGGTATCTCGGTCCCCTGCTCGATAAATGCCGCTTTTTGATTTGCCGTGGTGATGCTCGGCCGGGCAATTATTTCGCCTTTGTTTTCTCGCTCTAATGCCGACAACTCCAAATCGAGTATGGTGCCATTGGCTAGTTTCGCCACCTGAAAAGCGATGGTACCAGCCGATTCTGATACCGGTAAGTTAACATTTAAGCGATCATTTAGGCTCGGGACTACTCCCCCTGCAGCCACGCTTGCCCCAGCAAGGCCACCGCTGAGCGCGCCGTTACTTAATGTGTCGGTAATACCCCAGCGTATGCCGAATTCTTCGTTCACATTGTCCGACACAGTGACAATACGCGCCTCAATCACTACCTGTTTAACCGCGATGTCGAGGATTTCAATCAAGCGGCGCACCTCTTCAAGTTTCTTAGCCGTATCTTGTACTAACAAGGTGTTGGTTCGCTCATCAAAGGCCACCGTGCCACGGTCAGATAACAACGCCGCAGATGAAGAAGGCGAAGCAGAGCTAGATGATGCACTGGCAGTACCTATACCACTAGGGCTACTTTCTCCAGAGCCATTGCTTGCATTAGCACGCGAGCTAGCGTTTTTAGCCCCCAATAAAAACGCGATATCGGAAGCTTTTGCATAGTTAATTTGAATGTATTCTGAATATAATGGCGCTAATTGAGCAACTTCCTGATTAGCCTTAAGCTCAGCAGCCTCCCGCTTTGAGAGCTCCTCCGCTGGGGCAATTAACAAAATATTACCTTCGATCCTTTTACCTAATCCCTTTAACTTCAAAATCATGTCAAGAGCCTGATCCCAAGGCACGTCCTCTAATCTTAGGGTGATATTACCCTCGACACTATCACCGGTAACCAGATTAAAGCTGTTGTAATCTGCGATAATCTGTAAGGCCGTGCGCACCTCAACTTTTTGAAAGTTCAGTGATATCTTCTTCCCAGAATAAACAATTTTTTTCTTCAATAGGGGTCGTGATTTATTCTTCTTGGGCGGGGTTACCGTTAACACAAATTGCTGTTCTTGTTGGGTATGGGTGAAAGCGAAAGGCTTCATCATCTCAACGACAATACGTACGCCTGCCTCATCCTTGAAGGTCTCATAACTACGCACCGGCGTGGCAAAATCGACCACATCCATAATATACAGATCTTGTTCGGTCAATTGAGCGCCAGCAATGCTGACCACTAATCGAGTACCATTTTGAACCACATCAACCTTAGCACTTTCATCGTGTAACTGTAGACTTAGCTCTCCGTGCTGTTGTGGGTTTAATTTGAACCCAATATCGGTGACCGACCTATTAACTTGTTCAGACGACGGTGTGCCAAGGGTAAGCGTATAGACGTTATCGTTGCTGTTCGCTTGATAATCAATAGCGCCCTTCAGCGCGATCGCTAGGCGCAGGTTTCCGTCAATATCATTTGATAATATTGACGTTAACCCTACCGAATTCTCCGGCAGTGAGGTTAAGTTAAGCTCACTGGTCGCTTGGGCAAAGTCTATTAATACCTGACCTGGCTCATCAGAGATACTAACCGCCATTATATTTTCACTGAAAACAAACTCCAGCTGCACTTGTTTATTCGCCAAGTCATTGTATTTTACATCGACTAATTCCGAAGACCACACTATCGATGGCACCATTAGTAACAGCACCATACACTGTCGTATCATTGTCTTAACTGCCACTTGTTGTCTCCTTGGCATGAATAATATAATTACGCGTTGTTATCACGAGCAAATCGTCCTAACAACCGCCTAAACGTCGTCACTATTTAATGAGATTGAATTACTTCGTTCAACCCAGCAACCTGAACCATCGGGTACAATCTCGACGAGCTCTATTTGTTGTTCGGTTACCTGTAATATTTTGCCGTGGAACAGCCCTAGATAATGACCCTTTTTAACTTTATACACATCACCATCTAAGGTTTGTACTAACGCCCAAAGCTCAGCACTATCCCCTAAACTGCCACGCATCGTTAAGTTATCTAACGCGTAAGCTTCGAGCAGAGATTTTGAGCGTTCAATGTCTGGCTGCAAGCAATCTCTCGACTGGCTCAGTGCGTCAATCGTTAACTCCTGCTGTGGCGCGACAAATGGGCTGCGCAAAAAGCTTGCGCCATATTCAAAATGTTCAAAAGGTCTAGGTTGGGGCATTGGCTCTATCGCAATCCCCTTACTCAGCTTCACCCCAGCAACAAACTGTTGAGTACCTGAAATATCGCGTTCACAGCCTTGCAACATGCCCAGCGACATTAATAATAAAATTATTTTTTTCACTATTTACCCTTATATCGATAGGTTTTAGCTACTATATCAAAGGATAACTGCTCCCCGACCTTATTGCTGGTAATATCGAATTCGTGCAAGCTGACAATTCTTGGTAGGTTAGCCACATCACTCACAAATTTTCCAAATTGATGGTAGCTGCCATCGACGTCAATATAAAGCGGTAATTCGGTATAAAATTCACGTTCAACCTCATCGCCCCACTTTATTGAGGTTATCTTCAAACCCGACGCTGTCGCTATAAAGGTAATATCATCCAAAAGGCCTGGTGTCTCATGGGTTGCTGGCAACTTCTTTAGCATTTGCGCCAATTGCACTTCCATTTGCACCATCTGCTCTTTATACGCCTCTAGGTTGTAGGCCAAACGGAATTTGTTTTCATACTCATAACGTAACTTAGTTTCAGCCTTGCCTTTGTTATCGAGCGTTTCAATTTTTTCTTCGATGACAAAGTAATAGCCAAAACAAAGCGTGACAATAAAGATAATCGCCATCGCGATTATCTTTAAGCTCAGCGGCCAAGAACCGGAATACTCAAGATCTAAATCAGCATTCTTTATTTCGGAAAAATCAAAAGCCATATAGCTATTCCTCCTGATTCAATGTCGTATTAACATCGACACGCAATGAAAAACTATTGAGCTGCCTGACAGCACTGCTTTCAATCTTTATATGCTGCACCAATGGATTGGTCAGCCATTGAGAATTTTCAATATTGCGCAACATATTTGCCAGATGGTTGTTCGATTCAGCCAGGCCTTTAACCCACAAAGAGTTACCTTTACGTTCCACGCTATCGAGATAAACTCCTGGCGATATCACCGAGGCGATAGTGTCCAGCAAATGAGTTGATAAATTACGGGTGTTTTGTAGTCGCTCAATCAGATCCATGCGCTTTTTCAGATTGTCTTTTGCTTGTCTGAGCTGCTCTATCTCTTTGAGTTTTTGATCGACCAATACAATTTCGTTTTGAATATACTGATTTCGTTCATTTTGTAACGATATCGCGTCATCGATTAGGTAGGTTACTAATACCGCAATCAATACCGCCGCAGCAAATGAGCCTGCGGCCATCACGTTAAACTGTTTTTGCCGCGCCTGTTTCGCTTCCTCTCGCCAAGGTAATAGATTTATCGTCGCCATTAGCAAAAACTCCTCAGCGCTAATCCACTCGCCACCATATACATAGAAGCTTCCTTATTTAAGGCATCAAAATTAATATCCTTATGCACTTCACACTGGGTGAACGGCTTGGCGATGCGTGTATCAATACTTAACTCTTCCGATAATACTTGCTCGATGGCAGGGATCTCACCACAACCACCAGAAATAAGAATGTGTCCGATTTCATGACCATTTTTAGAGGTCGTATACATTTGTAGTGTCCGCCTAATCTGCTGAATCATCGCGGTTTGAAACGGAGCTAAAACCTCAAAGACATAGTTACGCGGCAATTCATCATTTACTTTAGCCGTCTCCGCCTCGTTGTATTCCATATTATAATAGTTGGCGATAGCTTGGGTGTATTGCTCGCCACCAAAAGATTGTTCTTTAATGAACACCGTCTCGCCGTCAACGATTACCGCTAGGGTTAATGTGCTGGCCCCAATATCGATGAGCGCGACAGGCGTTGTCTTGTCTTCAAGATCTAATTGGTGAGCCACTAGTTCATAGGCCCTTCCTAAAGCATAGCCATCGACATCGATAACTTTCGCTTGAAAGCCACCAATATCGAGTGAGGCAGAGCGCGCCTGGACTAACTCGGTACGCGAGGCGATCAACAGCACATCGATTTTACTCTCATCGTTATCATTTTTACCTAATATCTCAAAATCCATACTCACTTCATCGAGCGGGTAAGGAATAAGGTTATCTGCTTCAATCTCGATCTGAGATTCCAACTCTTCATCGTTTTGTACGGCATTGAGGTAAACCGTCTTACTAATAACACCCGAACCAGACACCGCTGCTACTGCGCCTTTTACCGCTTTAGGAAACTTTTTACGTAACTTACTTAGGACGCCGCCAACCACCGCAACGTCTAAAATAACGTTGTCGACTACCGCACCACGAGGCAAAGGCAACCGAGCGGTGGACTCGACTTTATAACCATTGGCCGACTTACTCAACAGCACACCTTTGACATTATGCGCACCGATATCGATACCGATCAATTTTGAAGTTTTTGTCTTTATCAAATCAGAGAACATATAGCCACAGCCGTATCAAATGGAATTACCTACCAATAACCTAAGGTTATTTTAAGAAATATTCAATCAAATGATACTAATTACATGAAATTTCGTTAATAAAGGGTTCATCGCTGGTCGCTTACTATTGTACGGAATAACTTTTTATCATCTGCTTATGCATTTATACTTAACCACGGTCGACAACATTTAAAATTAGGGCAATTTCTTTGAAATATATAAAATGGACTATCATCTCAGGGCTGATAGGGAGTTTAATTGGCGTATTATCTATCGTTGGGCTCTATTTTTACTTATCACCAAGCCTTCCAGATGTTAACAGCCTAAAAAATATTAAATTGCAAACCCCCTTAAAAGTGTTTACCGCCGATGGCAAACTTATTTCGCAGTATGGCGAGAAACGCAGGATCCCGCTGACCATTGAACAAGTCCCCACGGACATGCAGCACGCATTCTTAGCGATTGAAGACTCGCGTTTCTATCAGCACCCAGGCATCGACCCTATTGGCATAGTACGTGCTGTGATTAGCCTTATTGTCACCGGAGAGAAACGTCAAGGGGCCAGCACAATTACCCAACAAGTCGCACGAAATTACTTCCTAACCCCAGAAAAAACCTTTATTCGTAAGATTAAAGAGGCTTTTTTGGCCTGGGATATTGAACAGGCGTTGAGTAAAGATGAAATCTTAATGCTGTATTTGAACAAGATCCCGCTTGGCCACCGCTCATTTGGTGTCGGCGCTGCTGCACGAGTTTATTATGGCAAAAACGTGGATCAATTAACGCTCGCCCAAATAGCCGTTATTGCCGGTTTGCCCAAAGCCCCATCGACGCTAAATCCGATCCGCTCCCCTGAGCGCTCGCGTGCGAGGCGTAATCTGGTGCTACTACGCATGCTCGATCTAAAATATATAGATCAACAACAGTATCAACAAGCCAAGAATGCACCAACCACTGGTAAACGTCACGGGGCAGAGATCGAACTAGACGCGCCTTATTTAGGAGAGATGGTGCGCGCCTTCATGGTGAAAAAATATGGTAAAGAAGCCGCCTATTCCCAAGGGTATAATGTCTACACCACGGTACCATCTCACCTGCAACTCGCCGCGCAGCAAGCGTTATCGACCAACATTCACAATTATGACCAACGCCATGGCTATCGCGGTCCCGAGCAAATATTGTGGCAAGTGGCAATCAGCGATGAACCGCTAGCGAGCCAAACAACCAGCGTGCCAACTCAAGCGACCGAACAGGTAACACAGCAGGTATGGAGTGAGCAAAATATACTCACTAAACTGAAGCAGACTAAGCCATTTAAAACCCTACTGCCCGCTGTTGTAACCGCAGTGGCCGAGCAAAGCTTTAGCGCCTTGTTAGCATCTGGCGACACCATCATCATTAAATGGGATCAAATGAAGTGGGCACGCCAATTTATTGATGATACCCACCAAGGCAAAGCACCACTGACCGCAAGCGAGATTGTTAGTGCAGGGCATCTAATTCGAATTAGACAGCAAGGTGAGTCTTGGTTGCTCGCTCAAATCCCCCAAGTGAGCAGTGCCTTTGTCGCACTAAACCCACAAGATGGTGCGATAAAGTCCATCGTTGGTGGCTATAACTTCAATCATAGTCAATTTAATCGCGTCACGCAGGCGAAGCGCCAAATAGGGTCTAACATCAAACCTTTCGTATACTCCAACGCGATGCAAAGCAAATTCACCCTAGCTAGTATCATCAACGATGTACCCATTACCAAGTGGGATAAGTCGCAGGGACACGCATGGCGTCCAAAAAACTCACCGCCAATCTATAATGGCTTAACCCGGTTAAGACTTGGCTTGGCGCAATCAAAAAACGTGATGTCAGTTAAGTTAATTCAGCAACTCGGTATTAGCAGCACGATTAACCATTTGCGTAAATTTGGTTTTGAAAAATCCGATTTGCCCTATGGTGAATCGCTCGCGTTAGGCTCTGCCTCGGTGACACCACTGAGTGCCGTCATCGGTTACGCCACATTTGCCAATGGCGGCTATCGCATCGATCCCTACTTCATCGATCACATTAACAATCAACAGGGAACAATGGTTTATCGTAGCGAACCTGTTATCGCATGCAATGAGTGCCGTGATACGACCGCACTCGACTCTACGTTGCCGTTAGACCTTAACAGCACCCTACCACTGGATTTATCGGCTAAGTGTTATTTGCCATCTCAGCGCCAAGCACCACGTATTATCTCCAAGCAAAACGCATTTTTAATCGCCGAAATGATGCGCAGCACCATCACGGGTGGCGGCAGCTGGTCAAAAGGTACCGGCTGGGCAGGCACGGCTTGGCGGGTCGCAGAAACAATAAAACGCAAAGACATGGGGGCTAAAACAGGCACCACCAATGATTCAAAAGATACCTGGTTCTCTGGTATTACCCCGCATTTGATCGCCACCACCTGGGTTGGGTTTGATAATCCCTCTCGCGCACTTGGCAAAACCCGAAAAAATGCCAACTTGGGTAAAAAGCAAGTCAGTGGTAGCGAGGCAGGAGCTAAGACAGCATTACCCGCTTGGGTACATTTCATGAATATCGCTTTGCAAGATTATCCTGAGCAGCCGATTGAGGTACCAGAGGGCATCACCACGGTGCGAATAGATCGCGCCACAGGGTTGCTAACCAATCGTTTCGACCATACTTCACGCTTTGAGTATTTCGAGACGGGCACTCAACCGTTAAAATATGTTGAGCAACCACTGCTTAATAATGATGGCAAACGGAGCAATGTTGATAGCGTGTTTGACGAAGATATCTTCTAATAGCCATGAAAAACGCCGCTAACTTACGTCAGCGGCGCTTCCCTAATCTTAATAGAAGTCGTATCACATTTACTGAATGACAAACTCCATTGCGATTTCATCACAGGCGAGCTGTTTAGGGCAGCCTTCACAATCCTTAATCACCTTCTCCGGTAAAGTCTCTTTAGCTAGCTCTTTAAAGCCAAGCTTGGCGAAGAACTCTGGTACACGAGTTAACACAATCACCCGTTCAAGCTCCAAGTCACTGGCACGTTGCAACATGTGATCGATCAGCGCGCGGCCCTGACCATAGCCTTGACGCGCTTCGTCGATACCCACTGAACGTATTTCAGCCAGCCCGGTGCCATAAATATAGAGCGAGGCACAACCCACAACACTATCTTCAAATACCGCAACCGAGAAATCGAGAATGCTGTTTAAGATATCGAAGCGGCTGCGCGGCAATGTTTCACCCACTTCTGACCAATGAGACACAATACCAGTGATCGCATTAACATCGGTGAGTTTAGCTGGACGCACATTAAGTAACTCAGCCTTATGTGCATTGAGGCGTTGCTGAGCACTGCCCATCGCATGCTGCACCTGCTCTTCACTGGTACCACCGACAACTTCTGAATTAGTGGTTTCTTCTTTAATCTCAATGCGGCGCTGCTCGGTGAGTGCCGACATGACGCTGGTCAATGAGGTGCCGCCCAATACTTCGCGCTTGGCGAGGCAGGCATCTATTGTGAGGTGTTGATACACGTCCGAATCGATTCGGTCCGAGAATTCTTTTAATTGATCGAGGGTAAAGTCCTCCAGCGGTAACTGCCGAGAGATTGCTGCCACGACTACCTCACCGACAATATGATGGGCCTCTCTAAACGGAATACCCTTTGATACTAAGTAATCTGCCAGCTCGGTAGCATTGGCATAACCTTGTTGGGCCGCTGCCAGCATTCTTGGTTTATTGGTTTGCAGGCCTTCTAACACCATTGCTGCCATTTCGAGGCAATCACCCCAGTTGTCTAGCGCATCAAACAGCCCTTCTTTATCTTCTTGCATATCTTTGTTGTAGGCGAGTGGCAAGCCTTTAAGCGTCATCATCATGGCGCTAAGCGAGCCAAATACGCGACCCGTCTTGCCACGAATTAACTCGAGCGCGTCTGGGTTTTTCTTTTGTGGCATCAATGATGAGCCAGAAGTCACATTGTCAGCCAGCTCGATGAATCCCGCTTCACCCGAATTATAAAAGATTAGATCTTCCGCCATTCGTGACAGATGCATCATCGAAATACTCGCGTCCGACAATAACTCCAGCACATGATCACGATCCGATACCGAGTCGAGACTGTTTTGCGTGGCCTGCTTAAAGCCTAAGTCACGTGCCAACGCCTGACGATCGATAGGGTAAGCTGTACCAGCCAATGCACCAGAGCCCAAAGGACAACGATCTAAACGTTCAGCAGTATCGCGCATACGGCTTAAGTCACGATCAAACATCTCCACATAAGCCAGACACCAATGACCAAAGCTAATTGGCTGGGCGCGCTGTAAATGTGTGTAACCAGGCATCACGGTACTTTGCTCGCGAATAGCCAAATCGATGAGGGCCTGTTGTAGCTTAACGATGAGCTCACTAAGCTCTACCGCTTGCTCTTTACACCACAGTTTTAGGTCGGTCGCGACCTGATCATTACGGCTACGGCCAGTATGCAGTTTCTTGCCTAAATCACCGACCTTGTCGATCAGTTTCATCTCAACATAACTATGAATATCTTCTGCATCACTTTGCAAAATCTGACTTGGGTCTTGCGCTACTTCTTCGGCTAACTCATTGAGCGCCTGTTCAAGATCGTGTTGCTCTTGCTTGGTTAACACGTTGACTTGTTCGAGCGCGCGCGACCAACTGATGGAGCCAATAATATCTTGCTTTGCCAAACGATAGTCGAAACGTAGAGAATCGTTAAATGATTTAAATCTGTCATCTGCGGCCTGTGTAAACCGCCCACCCCATAGTGCTGCCATTGCTATTCCTCACTGACACGCAGCATTACCACGTGTCTTTATTATTTTATTGTTTTGTTAACAGGGCGACCATCACTGCATTTTGAGCGTGCATGCGGTTTTCGGCCTGTTGTAATACTAGCGATTGCTCGCCATCAAAGACTTCTTGAGTCACTTCTTGATCGATATGTGCCGGCTGACAATGCATAAAATAGCCGATGCCTAACTCTGTCATCATCTGCTGATTAACCTGATAAGGTGCAAACTTTTGCTTAATATCATCATAGCTAATGTTATCGCCCATCGAAATCCAAGTATCAGTATAGATGGCATCTGCGTCTTTCGCAGCAGCAGGATCCGTAGTCAACGTTAGACTACCACCGTGCTTCGCTGCTAGCGCTTGCGCATCGACCACCACCTTGCCATCGGGAAAGCACCCTTCAGGGCAAATAACCACCATGTCACTACCCGCAATCGCAGCAGCAAACATCAGTGAATGCGTCACATTATTACCATCACCAATATAGACTAACTTGATCTTACTTAAGTCATCAAACTGCTCACTCAGCGCCAAAAAATCAGCCAAGCCTTGGCACGGATGATACATATCACTGAGTGAATTAATCACTGGCACGGTGCCATGCACAGCTAAATCTTCAACGGTTTTATGGCTGAACGTACGGGCTACGATAGCATCCGCCCAACATGAAATATTTTTTGCAAAATCGGCTACCGACTCACGCTTGCCCAGTGCACCATTATTTTGGTCCAAATAAACTGCATGGCCACCAAGCTTGGCAATGCCAATATCGAAAGTGACGCGAGTACGCAGTGACGGCTTTTCATAGAGCGTCACGATGCTCTTACCCGCCAGCGCCTGATTGTACTCACTCGGATTGGTCTTAATTTTCTTGGCCAAATCGAGTAAACCCAGTAGCTGCGCTTGACTTAAATCCTTAATTGTTAATAAATGTTGTAACTTTTCCATGTGTTTATCCTTTTACCTGTTCCCGCCAATTAAGGCGCCTGGATGAGCGTGCCGCAGCTACCGCCTTCAATTAATGCCAATAAATGTTGTGGCTCTTGCCAGCTAGCAATGACAATAGAATCGCCTAACGCGCTGGCCGTTGCAAATGCCGTATCCACTTTAACCTTCATCCCACCAACAATCACATCGTCTGCGATAAGTTGCGCGGCAAGTTGTGGCGTTAGGATGTTGACCAACTGCTTATTACCGTCGAGCACACCAGGTACGTCTGACAGTAAAATGAGTTTACCCTTGAGCAATTGCGCAATCACCTGTGCCGCCTGATCGGCATTGACGTTGAGTAACTCGCCAAAACCGTCATCGCCGATAGAGCTAATCACCGGAACATATCCACTGGCCAGCAAGCTAACCAACAGACCACGCTCATTTGCTTGGCAATGACCCACCTGACCTAAGCGCGGATCAAGATAGGAAGTGGTGACCATGTCGCCATCGGCTAAACTTAGTCCGACAACCTTAAGGCCATTAGCTTTGGCCGATGCAACCAACTTTTTGTTGGCGGCGCCAGCCAGCGCGCCGGCTACCAATTCTATTTGGCTCTTAGGAGTCACCCGCAAGCCATCGAGTTTCTCGCTGCTCTGGTTCGACGCTGCTAGCCATTGCTCAACTAAGCAACCACCACCATGCACCAACACTACCTCAATATTCAAATCCATCAATTGACCAATGGTCTCAAATAAACGCTGTTGACCGGCTTGAGATTCGAGCAAGGCACCGCCTACTTTAATGATTAAAGGTTGCTTCATCTTATACCTCACTCAAGCCAAAATGAATAACGATACATTGTAAACCCTGACCAGCCGCGCCTTTGAGCAAGTTATCTATCGCCGAGGCCACAACCAGATGCCCGCTACTGACATCGACCTTATAAGCAATATCACAAAATGGCGTGTTTGCCACTTGATCTATCTTAGGCCAACTATCACTTCTCACTCTCACTAACGGTTTGTCATCGTATACCGCATACGCCTGATCAACCTGCGCTTGGCTGACTCCTTGCTTAAGTTTGACGGTGATGGTGGCTAAGATGCCCCGTTTAAAGTTGCCTAAGTGCGGGGTAAAGATAACCTCCCTGCCTAGCTGTGTGCTTATCTCTGGCTGATGGCGATGGCCTAATACGCCGTACGGCGTTAGGCTAACTTCACAAAAGCTATTGACCATACTCGCCTTGCGCCCAGCACCGGTCACACCGCTCACTGCATTAATCACCGGCCATTGATTACTATCTAACAGGTTCTGCGCGAATAACGGCTTAAGTGCAAGCAACGAAGCCGTCGGATAACATCCCGGCACTGCAATCAGCTTCGATTGTTTAATCGCATCACTGTTCCATTCTGCTAAACCATAAACCGCCTGTTCTAATAGTTGTGGGTGTTGATGAGAGAAACCATAGAAATTATCGATATAGCTGGCGTCTTTAAAACGATAAGCACCGGAAAGGTCAAAGACACTTAATCGGGCCTGATGAAACTGTGCCGCTAGATCGTGGCTCACTTCATGGCTTGTTGCCAAGACAACCGCGTCGCAGTGTTGCTTAATATCAGCAATAGCCTGCGGGGTTAACGGTTGCAGCTTATGTGAGAATAGGCCAACAAACTGCGGATAGAGTTGATTGAGATCTTTTCCCTTATCTTCACTACCTTGCGATACATAAAGCCCGCTCACATTAAGCGCGCTATGACGCTCGATGAGCTGACACATCTCAGCACCGGTATATCCACTAGCGCCAATAATAGCTATATTAATCATTAGATTTTATTCACTTATAAAATATTTTTAAATTTTGAGGAATGGTCGGAAAATCGAAAAGGCCGACGACTAAGGTAAAGCGCCTATCGTCGTCGGTAAAGGGTATGTTCAATAAAAGAGATAAATTGGCTCATTGCGCTGTTCAAACTAACTATATTACGGCAATATTGCCAACAACTTCAGTATAACCACATCAAATAATTATGCAACATACATGCATAATTATTTGATTTAATTTTGAGTAGGCAATGCAAGAAAAGATAATTATTATTGGTAGTGGCTGGCTAGGAAAGCCGCTGGGTCTCGATTTGGCAACACAGGGCTATGGCGTAACAATAACCACCACGAGGGAGGACAAACTTAAAAATACGACAAAAGAATTAGATATTGCGCTGCTAAATACCAACGATCGAGTTCAAGCTGCGCAGCAACTGGCGCAAGCGGCAAGCAGTACCATGATTATCGCTATTCCGCCGCTGCGAGGCAGCAACAATTACTTCGATTCACTGATGGTATTAGCCAAGCTGGCCAGCGAAGCTGGCATCAAGCGCGTGCTATTTTTAAGCTCTTCATCAGTATGGGGAGAAAATACCGGCATCGTCAACGAACAAACAAAAGCGACACCAATCAGTGATTCGGCCATCGCCATGGTTAAATTTGAGCAGCATCTACAAAACCAAAGCTCATTTGAGGCTAGCGTATTGCGCCTCACGGGATTATTTAATCAACAGCGCCATCCTGGGCGTTTCTTGGCGGATCGTCTTGATGTGGCCAACCCGCAGGCGCCGGTTAACATGATCCATCAGCGTGATTGCATCGGCTTGATCAGTAAAATTTTACAACAACGGCAGTGGTTACCGATCTATATTGGTTGTGCACCAAGCCACCCGACACGCCTGAACTTTTATCAGCACGGCGCCAAGATGCTTAAGCTAACCCCACCACAATTCGTTGCTCAAGGTGGCTGCGATGGTAAAAGCATAGACGCCGCCGCCAGCGCCGCTAGCCTAGGCTACACCTATGTATATCCTGACATTATGACTGCGCTGACGTGATGATACCAATTCCTAATCAGTCACGACGGGCAAACGATCATCACTGCCCCACTCAGCCCAAGAGCCGTCGTAAAGCGTCACATCCGTATACCCGCCAATCACCGCGGCAACCAACAAAACACAGGCAGTAATGCCTGAGCCGCAAGAGAAAACGAGGGGTTTAGACTCCGTCCCTAACAGCTCAGTAAATAATGCGCTCAACGCGGCTGAGTCTTTAAAGCAATGATGATTTAATACATTAGCGAAGGGTAAATTAACCGCAGTGGGGATATGCCCACTGCGCATGCCTGCTCTTGGTTCGGGGCTTTGCGCCAAGAATCGCTTGCTTGAACGAGCGTCGACGACCCTAATAGCATCATTATTAATGCCTGCGAGCACCGCAGCGCTAGTCACAATATGATGAGCTGACTGACGACTGCTTAAATTGCTGGGTTGGCTCGGTGAGGGTTCGGCTTCGGTAACAGTGTCAAAACCCTGCGCCAACCACTGCACCAGCCCGCCATCGAGAATATACACCGCCTTAAACCCCATAACCCGGAATATCCACCACGCCCGTGGCGAACTATATATGCCCTGGTTGTCATAAAGCACCACCACCGAATCAGAATTTATACCCACGCTCTGAGCGGCCTGTTCAAATTGTTGTGCCGTCGGGAAAGCATTTGGTTGTGATGATTGCCGATCAAGCAGTGCGCTTTCTAGACTGAGCACCTGCGCGCCGGGGATGTAACAAGCTTGCTGATAGATTATCGGCTCTCTACCCACCACTTTGGTCATGCTAACATCGAGTAATACGAGGTTATTATCATTGAGATGTTGCGCTAACCACTGTGTTGAGACAATAGGACTGTCCATGGTTTCTCCCTATGAGATGGATAAGCTAAGTAACCTGAGCTCGGCTTAAGCTATTTTAGCCAATAACGCTATTTGAGCGCCTACCTGCGTTGTTTTCGCCCAAAATAGCCAGCTATTTATGGGAGAAAACGTCTTGCCTACACGGATGTAGGTACTTGAGTTCTGCATGGAGCAGAGAACTCGTGATAATCACTAAAATTTCGTCACTGGATATCAATAGTAGCAATATCCAATAAATTCAACTGGTTGTAAAACCCATTAAACCGAGTTCAGGTTAAGCAAGTTATTTAACGCGACCTCTTGCTCAAGCTCTGCGTTTAACAAAGGATTTTGGTCAAGGAACTTGGCCGTCGTGCTAACGATGATCTTGTCGGCAACGCTGTGCAGAGAAATATCATCACGACGATGATCTTGGCCACCACCATTAATGATCACGGCGAGGCGCAAACAACTGGTTAAGCTAAGGGCATCTTGTGGGCTACACCACGCCTGTTCACTCAATAGTTCAATGGCTAAGGTACACTTATAATTACCCACCACTGCGGCAATAAATTTTCGCTGCTGCTTGCTAAACCCCGCCATGGCGCAATGACTTAAAATGTAGTGTCCGTGACGATTGGCCGCGAGAAACTCCACCGATGTACCGACCTCGTGTAATAATCCGGCATAACCGAGCAGCTCAATATCCTGTGGCTTAAGCGTAGGCGAGGTTAATTGACGCGCTAAATATATCGCGGTCTTGGCGACTTGGCAGGCATGAATAGAATCTAGCTGAAAACGTTGTTGGAGCTGCTCACAACAATTAGCACGAATATCTTGCGGTACCGCCTGATTAAACAACTGATCGATAAGCCCTTCGCGCAACGCGCCGCCAGAGCTAATCATGCGTTCAATATTGAGTTGTTTAAATAAGGTTATCAAGATCGCCAAGCCACTTGCAAACACCAACTTGCGCTCTTCCTTTAGCCCAACAAGATTGAGTTTTTGTAATTTTTGGCGGCCCATCGTTTGCTGCAATACCTGATTGAGTTTGGCCAAGGTGATCTCTTCATTAAGACCCTGAGCAACCAACACCTCTTGCACTGCTTGAATAGACCCCGAAGCCCCCAATGATAATTGCCAGCGATGGGCTAAATAATCCTGCTTCACCAGTTCGATCACTTCAGATGCCCCGTCCATCGCGCGCGTAAAGTTAACTTGGTTGAGCAACCCATCGTTAAAATAACGTTCAAGCCAGGTGACACAACCAATGTTTAAGCTATTGAGTACCAACGGCTTAAACCCTTGGCCTAAGATAAGCTCGGTGCTGGCACCGCCGATATCGACAATCATCCGCTTGTCGGCGCTATCGCTAGTCACCGCCATGCCATGATAAATAAGTGCCGCCTCTTGTTCGCCGCTAATAATATCTATAGGCAATCCTAAAATATCATTGGCTTTAGCACAAAAAACATTAGCATTTTTAGCCAAGCGCAACGTGGCGGTAGAGACAATTTTAATATTTTGAGGGGGGATATTACTCAGACGCTCGGCAAATAACGCCAAACACTGCCAACCACGATTCATCGCGGCGTCATCGAGATAGTTGTTATGATCTAAACCGGACGCTAAACGCACCTTACGCTTCACTTTAGCAATGGTGCGCGGCGTACCCGCGATATTTTGAACCACCAACATATGAAAGCTATTAGAGCCTAAATCAATGGCAGCATAGATATTGTTATTCAAATACAATCCTTAAACCTAGGGTTATTGGCTCAGAGCTATGACTAACCAACTTTGCAAGGACAGTCTACGCGCCAATAACGCTGCCGCCCTGCTTAGTCAACAGTCGATAATGACTGCTGACTAAGCGGGCGACGCTATAAGCTTAACGATGACGCGAGCGATCGCTACCATGCTGGCGGTTAGGGCCAGAGTGACGTTTATTAAAGCTCTTACCGGCACCGTCTTTACGCGGACGATGAACACGTTTAGGTGGCTTAATTTCGGTAAGTAACGCGTCATGTACATAGCTGCTAACCGGAATTTGATGCGAAATATACTCTTCAATCGCGGGTAAGTTCAGCGCAAATTGCTCACAAGCAAAACTAATCGAGTTACCTGAAGCGCCAGCACGACCGGTACGCCCAATACGATGAACGTAATCTTGTGCATCATCGGGTAAATCAAAGTTAAACACATAATCAACATCAGCAATATGCAAACCACGTGCTGCCACGTCTGTCGCAATCAAGATATCAATTTCACCAGCGGTGAATTGCTCTAAGATACGCTGGCGTTTCTTTTGCGGCACATCGCCTGTAAGTAACCCAGCACGATGGCCATCGGCTACGAGGTAACCCCAAACTTCTTCACAGCGATATTTCATGTTGGCAAAGACTATCGCTTTCTCTGGCCATTCCTCTTCCATTAGGGTTAGCAATAATGGAATTTTGTCTTCATTGGCTGGATAGAAAATTTCTTCTTTAATATTAACCGAGGTCTTTTGCTCTGGTTCAATCTCGATATGCTCTGGCTCATTCATATTGTCATAAGCCAACTCACGTACTTTATAAGAAAGCGTCGCAGAAAACAGCATATTCAAGCGTTCGCTTGCAGCTGGCATGCGGCGGAATATATAACGGATATCTTTAATGAAACCTAAGTCAAACATCCGGTCGGCTTCATCTAACGTCGCAGCTTGCACATAACGTAAATCGATATGTCCCTGCTTCATAAAGTCAATCAGACGTCCAGTCGTTGCCACCACAATATCGGCGCCTTGCTCTAGTTCGGCAATTTGCTTTTCGTAGCCATCGCCGCCATAGACTAAGGCTAATTTTAGACCAGTTGTTTCAGCTAATGGTTTGGCATCATTATAAATCTGAATCGCGAGTTCTCGCGTCGGAGCCAAAATAACGCTACGTACTTGATTAGGCTTGCGATCTTCAGGAGCAGGAGAGTTTAATAGATGATTAAATGTCGCCACCAAGAATGCCAAGGTTTTACCGGTACCGGTTTGTGCCTGGCCTGCAATATCTTTACCTTTAAGTAGAAAAGGTAAGCTTTGCGCTTGGATAGGAGTACATTGCGTGTAACCTACTTTAGTTAAAGCGGTTTGTAAGGAATCAACCAGGCTAAGCTGTTGAAACGTTGTATCAGTTAAGTGTGTATTTTTCATCAGGCTAGCATATCAGGTCTTAACGGAAATAGTATGGTGAGAATCAAATATCTCAATTAAAAGTTAGTTTAGGGGTTGAAGAATGAAAGCATTACCCTCATATTTGCTTGGTGGGGAGAATTCCCCGAACTATTAATTCTACGGAGAAAACCATGAGTGACACTATTATTACGCTAACCGACGCTAGTTTTGAACAAGATGTTATCAACGCAGACCGTCCTGTGATCGTTGATTTCTGGGCAGAGTGGTGTGGTCCATGCAAAATGATAGCGCCAATTCTTGAGGAAGTAGCGAAAGAGTACAGCGACAAGATCACCATTGGTAAGCTCAATGTCGACCAAAATGCTGAAACAGCACCTAAATATGGCATTCGTGGTATTCCTACATTATTGCTATTTAAAGACGGTAACGTTGTCGCAACTAAAGTTGGCGCATTATCGAAGACTCAACTGATTGAATTTATCGACGAAAACAGCTAATACCAGAGTTTTACTGGGGATAACACCTCCAATAAGCTCATCGTAAAGGTACCTCTTTTAAATAAATGTGCCTTTATTTCTTTACCCTGCCTATTATTAGTGCTAATTTATCCAGCGATTAACATCGCGTCTGCCATGACTGACTCAAGTCAGGCACTCCAAATTTGCAAACCCTAACTTCACAGTCGACAGACTAACCACAAAGACCCTTCAAAATATGAACCTAACCGAACTGAAGCAAAAGAGCACCCCCGAGCTATTCAAGATCGCTGAATCAATGGGTATCGACCATATCGCTCGCGCTCGTAAGCAAGATATCATCTTCGCTATTCTTAAATCACACGCCAAAGGCGGCGAAGACATCTTCGGCGACGGCGTGTTAGAAATACTACAAGATGGCTTTGGCTTCTTGCGTAGCGCCGATGCTTCTTACTTAGCCGGTCCCGATGACATCTATGTGTCGCCGAGCCAAATTCGCCGCTTCAGTATGCGTACGGGTGACACGATTTCCGGTAAGATTCGTCCTCCTAAAGATGGCGAGCGTTACTTTGCACTATTGAAGGTTCGTGAAGTTAACTTTGATACGCCAGAAAACTCGCGTAACAAAGTATTGTTTGAAAACTTAACTGCTATTCATCCTAATAAGCGTTTCCGTTTGGAGCGTGGTAATGGCAGTACTGAAGATTTAACAACTCGTATCATCGACTTAGCCGCGCCAATCGGTAAAGGTCAACGTGGTCTGATTGTGGCGCCGCCAAAAGCGGGTAAAACAATGTTGTTACAAAGCATTGCACAGTCAATTGCCACCAACCACCCTGACGTCCACCTCATGGTATTACTGATTGATGAGCGCCCAGAAGAAGTTACCGAGATGCGTCGCCTGGTAAAAGGTGAAGTTATTGCGTCAACGTTTGATGAGCCAGCTAGTCGCCACGTACAAGTCGCCGAAATGGTGATCGAAAAAGCGAAAAGCATCGTAGAACACAAGAAAGACGTGGTTATCTTACTCGATTCGATTACCCGCTTGGCCCGTGCCTATAACACCGTTATCCCATCATCTGGTAAAGTACTTACTGGTGGTGTCGATGCCAATGCACTACATCGCCCTAAGCGTTTCTTTGGTGCGGCGCGTAATATCGAAGAAGGTGGCAGCTTGACCATCATCGCTACGGCGCTGGTTGATACAGGTTCTAAGATGGATGAAGTCATCTACGAAGAATTTAAAGGTACCGGTAACATGGAATTACACCTTAGCCGTAAAATTGCTGAGCGTCGTGTCTATCCAGCCATCGATATCACTCGCTCAGGCACACGTCGCGAGGAACTATTAACCTCGGCCGAAGAGCTCCAGAAGAACTGGATATTACGTAAAATCGTCCACCCAATGGGTGAAGTCGACGCGGTTGAATTCCTAATCGATCGTCTGGCAATGACCAAGACTAACGATGAGTTCTTTGCCTCGATGAAGGCGCCAAAAGCGAAGAAATAGTCGATGTATTATTGATGAAACCGCCTATCACCCTGTGTGCTAGGCGGTTTTTTAGTTTAAGGAGGTATTATGTATAACGGTAGTTGCTTATGCGGCGCGGTAACATTCACTATTAATGGTGAGCCCGCCAAGGTATCCCATTGTCATTGCCGTATGTGCCAGCAGGCTCACGGCGCGGCGTTTGCTACTTATGCTCGTTTTCGACGAGAGGATGTCCACTATGCACAAGGCCAAGATCAGCTAAGCGAGTTTCGCTCATCGAGTGATGTCATGCGTAAATTTTGCGCTAATTGCGGCTCAAATATCGAATGGGGCACCATCGAGCGTATGCCGCAATGGGTTGCAATTGCAGTGGCCAGCTTAGAGCAACCTTTTAATTATCCCACGATAAAGAACTTACACCTCGATAGCAGCGCTTGTTGGTTACATTCATTACCAAAATAAGTGGCATAAATATCGCTTGTTATTAAGCATTTAGCCGGTAAAAAAGGTTTAGCTCGATGAATAGTAAGATAATGACCCTATTATTAGCCCTGCTTGCAACTCACTTTACAGTGCAAGCCGCTAATAATAGCCTAGATAAAACATCAGCTTACCAACGTGCGCTAACAAAAGATGCGATACAAACTCATGGCGACAAATATAAACCGACTAAGAAAATCAACAACCTCAATCCCTTGCCGCACTACCAAAAGCCGTCATTAAACGGCAAATTTAGCCACCAGCAACGCTATAGCGCGGCTAAAAAAACGATAAAACTCCATAAAAAACCTACTTTAAGTAATCAATCGCCATCAAGTTATCGCAATAGCGCACACCAGTTTCGGTAAGAACAACGAAAAACCAACAAAGGACCTACTGTTTTAAGTAATCAATCGCTACAGAATTGATGCAATAGCGCACACCGGTTTCGGTAGGGCCATCATTAAACACATGCCCAAGGTGCGCGTCACAGCTGGCGCAACATACTTCCATGCGCTCCATACCATGACTGCTATCGCGATTAATAGTGACATTGCCTTTGCTGACCACCTCATCGAAGCTAGGCCAGCCACATCCACTATCAAATTGACTAGTAGCGTCAAATAACAAGTTATCGCAACACACACAGTGATATTGTCCAGCCTCCTGACAGACCAACCATTGACCACTAAAGGGTTGTTCGGTGCCTTTTTCACGACACACTCGATATTGCTCAGCCGTCAATTTTTGACGCCATTGTTGATTATTCATTAAAAACCTCATTGATTTACTACCTAAGGCTAATAGCCGTTAAGATGTCTATTAGGGTATATTTGACGGGTTAAAATTTCAACTCACATTTTTTTGCCCTCAATGCCAGAAAATCATTGACTCAAGTGCAAACTAACGTTAAAAATGTACATCATCGAAACAAGTTTATAACCATTAGATAACGATTGAGATTAATTCGAATGAATAACAACTTTAGCCTGCTAAATATCTTACTGCTCCTGCCACAATATGTCGCGGGCTCTTAGTGCTATAGTTATCATTGAACTGAACACTAAAACCCGCATCCGATGCGGGTTTTTTTATAACTAATTTTTACTTATAAGAAGAAGGAAACGAGCAATGTCTGATCAAGTCATTATTTTTGACACCACGCTACGCGATGGTGAGCAAGCGCTAACCGCCAGTTTAACGGTTAAAGAAAAGTTACAAATCGCGCTGGCTCTCGAGCGCCTGGGTGTCGATGTGATGGAAGTTGGTTTCCCTGTCTCTTCACCCGGTGATTTCGAGTCGGTGCAAACCATCGCTAAAACCGTGAAAAACAGTATTTGTGCCGGCTTGTCGCGCGCAGTGAAGGCTGATATCGATGCTTGTGCCAATGCACTAAAGGTCGCCGAGCAGTTTCGTATTCACACCTTCATCTCCACCTCAACCATTCATGTGGAAAGCAAGCTAAGACGTAGCTTCGACGATGTGTTGGAAATGGCGATTGATGCGGTTAAATACGCGCGTAATTTTACCGACGATGTCGAGTTTTCTTGTGAAGATGCCGGCCGCACCCCGATAGACAACTTATGCCGTATGGTTGAATCGGCAATAAATGCGGGTGCCACTACCATCAATATTCCAGACACAGTCGGTTATACCGTCCCGAGCGAGTTTGGTGGCATTATCAAGACCCTATATAACCGCGTGCCTAATATCGACAAAGCGATTATCTCGGTGCATTGTCATAATGATTTGGGCATGGCGGTGGCCAATTCAATTAGTGCGGTAGAACAAGGTGCAAGGCAGGTCGAATGTACCATCAACGGTATCGGTGAGCGAGCTGGCAACGCATCACTAGAAGAGATTGCGATGATTTTAAATCTACGCAAGGACATTCTGGGGGTCGAGACCAACATCAATAGTACCGAGATCTATCGCACCTCTCAATTGGTCAGCAACCTATGTAATATGGTGGTACAACCGAACAAGGCCATCGTCGGCAGCAATGCTTTTTCTCATTCATCGGGTATCCACCAAGATGGCATGTTAAAAGCCAAGAATACTTATGAGATCATGACCGCTGCATCAATTGGCCAGCCACAAAAATCTCTCAACATGACCTCCCGCTCTGGACGCCATGTGATCAAACATCGCATGGGTGAATTGGGCTATCAGGAGCAAGATTTTAATCTCGATGATTTATATGATTCATTCCTACGCTTGGCGGATAAGAAAGGCCAGGTCTTCGATTATGATTTAGAGGCTTTGTTGTTCTTTAATCAGCAAAAAGACGAAAGCGACCATTATAAGCTAGGTTATCTAAGTGCCCATTCTGGCTCAGGCATGATGTCCACCGCCAGCGTTAAACTAACCGTCGGCGATAAAGAGATTATCGAAGCGGCCACAGGTAATGGTCCTGTTGAAGCGGCATTTAATGCAGTAAGCCAAATAAGTAATGTCGATCTAGAGGTCGTTGACTATTCATTGAAAGCCAAAGGTGAAGGTGAAAACGCCCTGGGACAGGTCGATATCGTCGTCAAATACAATGGCCAGAACTTCCATGGCATGGGCCTAGCCACCGATGTGGTGCATGCCTCTGTACGCGCCCTATTGCATGTCTTAAATCTCGTACATCGTGCCGACTTAGTCGCCGATAAGAAGCAACAATTTAAACAAAATATTGCGGGCGTCTAGCGCCTGAACAACAAATTAAACTTAAAATAGAGTAATAATAGCAATGAGCAATGAATATAATATCGCCGTATTAGCCGGTGACGGTATTGGTCCAGAAATCATGGCTGAGGCTATTAAAGTCTTAGCCGCGGTGCAGCAACGATTCGACTTCACCCTCAACTATAATGAACTGCCGGTGGGTGGTTATGCCATCGACACCTGTGGTCAGCCATTACCGCCGCACACAATAAAAGGCTGTGAAGAGTCTGATGCTATTTTATTTGGCTCGGTCGGCGGCCCTAAATGGGAACATCTTGCCCCCGATGATCAACCAGAACGCGGCGCATTATTACCCTTGCGCGGTCATTTTCAGTTATTTTGTAACTTACGCCCTGCCCGTATCTATGAGCAACTTGCTGCTTTATCTCCGTTACGTGCCGATATCTCGGCCCGTGGTTTTGATATTTTATGTGTCCGCGAATTAACTGGCGGTATCTATTTTGGCAAGCCTAAAGGTCGAGAAGGACAAGGTAGTAAGACCTTCGCCTACGACACGATGCGCTATTCACGTCCCGAAATAGAGCGCATCGCACGCATCGCGTTCGAATCGGCTATGACCCGTCGCAAGAAAGTCACCTCGGTTGATAAGGCTAACGTATTGGCTTGTTCGGTATTATGGCGTGAAGTGGTTATCGAAATCGCCAAAGAATATCCAGAGATTGAATTGGAACATATCTATATCGATAACGCTGCGATGCAGATGATCCGCGACCCTTCGCAATTTGACGTGCTACTTTGCTCAAACTTAATGGGTGATATATTGTCGGATGAATGTGCGATGATCACTGGCTCGATGGGCCTATTGCCATCAGCCAGTACCAACGAACAAGGTTTTGGCATGTTTGAACCAGCCGGTGGCAGTGCCCCCGATATCGCTGGGCAAGGTATTGCCAACCCGATTGCTCAGATCCTGTCGGCGGCGATGCTATTGCGCTTTAGCCTTAAGCAAGACGCAGCAGCGAGTGCTATCGAAGCGGCGATTATTGACGCATTAGACAATAAGTTCCTGACCCGTGAATTGGCGAAAGATATCGCTGATGCAAAGTCCACCAACGAAATGGGTGATTTTATCGCTAACTCAATCTTGGAGAATAACTAATGGCTAGCACTTTATACGATAAAATTTGGGCCGATCATATCGTCCGCGATGAGGCTAATGAAACGCCATTAATCTATATTGATCGTCATCTCGTGCATGAAGTGACCTCGCCACAGGCATTTTCTGGATTAAAGTCCAATGACCGTCCGTTGCGCCATGTCGGTAAAACATTTGCTACCATGGATCACAACACGTCAACTAAGTCACGCTCATTAGATGCCTGTAGCGATCAGGCGCGCATTCAAATTCAGACCCTGACCGACAACTGTGATCAATACGGTGTGCAGCTTTATGATATTCATAATATCAATCAAGGTATTGTGCATGTGATGGGCCCTGAGCAAGGCATGACCCTGCCCGGCACCACCATCGTCTGTGGTGACTCTCATACTGCTACCCATGGTGCATTCGGTGCCTTAGCTTTTGGTATAGGTACTTCTGAGGTAGAGCATGTGATGGCCACTCAGACCCTTAAACAAAGTAAAGCCAAGTCGATGAGAATCGAAATCACTGGTGCCATCAACGAGGGCATTAGCGCTAAGGATATTGTGCTCGCGATTATCGGTAAAACTGGCGCTGCAGGCGGCACAGGTTACATCCTAGAGTATTGCGGTAGCGCCATCGAACAACTGTCGATGGAAGCTCGCATGACCATTTGCAACATGAGCATCGAGTGTGGTGCTAAGGCAGGCATGGTCGCGCCGGATCAGATCACCTTCGATTATCTAGAAGGTCGTCCATTTGCACCGAAGGGCCAAGACTGGTTAGATGCGGTTGCCTATTGGAAAACCTTAAAATCCGATGATGACGCCCAGTTTGATGCCTCCATTACACTGCGCGGCGAAGATATCGCGCCACAATTAACTTGGGGCACTAACCCAGGTCAGGTGATGGCGATTGATGGCGTTATCCCAACGCCGAGTGATTTTAGCGACGCAGTTGAGTCTGAATCGGCTCAGAAGGCACTAGATTACATGGCACTTGAAGCGGGCCAACGCCTAACCGATGTGAGCATCGACAAGGTGTTTATTGGCTCATGTACCAATAGTCGTATCGAAGATTTACGTGCCGCTGCCGCGATTGCCCAAGGAAAACAAGTGGCGAGCAATGTGGTGGCCATCGTAGTACCAGGCTCGGGCTTAGTGAAGGCTCAAGCAGAGGACGAAGGACTCGACAAAATATTTCTCGACGCGGGTTTTGAATGGCGTCTGCCGGGGTGTTCAATGTGTCTGGCAATGAATGACGATCGCCTCGAGGCTTACGAGCGCTGTGCTTCCACCAGTAACCGTAATTTTGAAGGTCGCCAGGGTCGCTTAAGTCGCACCCATTTGGTCAGCCCTGCGATGGCTGCTGCCGCTGCCTGTGCCGGACATTTTGTTGATATACGCACACTATAATAGGAATAAATAGACATGAGCAAATTTGTACAACATCAGGGTTTAGTTATTCCGTTAGATATTGCTAATATCGATACCGACCAAATCATTCCCAAGCAATTTTTATCGAAAGTAACCCGCGACGGTTTTGGTATCCATCTGTTTCACGATTGGCGCTATCTCGATGAAGCGGGCGATCAACCCAATCCAGAGTTTAACCTAAACAAGCCAGAGTATAGCGGCGGTAGCATTTTATTGACCCGCGAAAACTTTGGTTGTGGCTCCAGCCGCGAACATGCGCCGTGGGCATTGGCTGATTTTGGTTTTAAGGTGGTTATAGCCTCAAGCTTCGCCGATATATTCTATGGCAACGCGATTAATAATGGCATGGTGCCGGTGAAATTGGCCGAACAAGAGATAGAGGCGTTGTTTAGCCAAATGAGCGACGGCGCAAAAATCACCGTCGATCTAGAAGCTTTGCAAGTCATTGCACCTGATGGCACTACCTTTGATTTTCACATCAGCACTTTTCAACGAGAATGCTTATTAAAGGGCTTAGACTCCATCGGTTGGACGTTGCAACACCTCGATAAAATTAAAGATTACGAGGCCAGCATTCCAGCCTGGCGCCGTTAACCGCATAAATGAAAAAGGGCCTGTCATAGGCTCTTTATTCCAATCACACCAAATAACTACCCACTTGCGCCATTTAGTATGATTGGCTAGCTTAACTCAATTTTTTGCACAAAATACTGACTCAGCTCTTGGCGTGAACAAAATCCAGTGAAAAAATCCCCTTGGGCAAAATGACAGTTCATTTCTTGAAGCTGCAACAATTGCGAAAGATCCTTAACTCCAATCGCAGTGACCTCTAAGTTAAGAGACAGCGCCATCGCAATAATACCTTGCACCAAATTAGCGGCGCTAGGGTCGCTGTCGATCTGGGCAATATATGTCTGCGACAGTTTGATGCCATTGAATGGAAAATGCCTCAGATCTGAGATATAAGCGCCACGTTCGCCAAATTTATCATATTGCAACGATGCTCCCAGCAAGGATAATTCTTGGAATATTTCATCAAGATCTAGCCATTGTGTGGCGATATAACTCAGGGGTATCTCTAACGCCAATCGATTAATCCCAATTTGATGCTGCTGCACAATTTGATTAATTCTCTTGGCGACATGACGGTCTCGTAGCTGACCATGAGACAGGTTTATACCTATTTTGAAATCCTCATAACCCTTTTCCTGCCAATATTTTGCATCGAGACACACTTGGTGTAGCAACATAAAACCGAGATCCTGCACACAACCACCCGCTTCAGCCATGGTATAAATTTCATCGTTGCCGATGAGGCCGAACCTTTTGTGTTGCCATTGTATGTTCGCCTCGACCGCAGACAAGCGGTCTCCTCTCACCTCACAAATAGGTTGGTAAATTACTGACAGCTTTCGTTGTTCTATTGCAGTAACTAACTCTCTGCGCAACTGAAAATGAGCCAGCGCTTTCTTGTTATAGGCCTGGCCAAAGCAACCGATAGGGTTATGGTCGTTCCACGCTTTTAATAACGAGGATTCAGCATTCTTAAACAACGACTCAGCACTTGTTCCTTGCTCAGGGAAAAATGCCACCCCCTGCCTAAAGTCCATTTCAATCGGCGTATCACCGACACTGAGTTGACGTTGATTTACTTTATCAATTTTTGCCGATACAACCTCTAACGCTTCGATGTTGGGTAAGTCAGGTAATAATACTGCTATTCGCCCCTTAGACATTCGTGCCAACGAATCTTCGGCGCGCAGTGCCGTGCGCAATCGCTGACAATATTGAGTCAACACACCACTAGAGACATGTTCACCATGAAGTTTTTCTAAGGACTCAAACCCACCAACATCAATATAAATAACAGCAACAATCATCTTACGCCGTCTTGCACGGCCAATCATGCCATCGAGCCTGTCACGAGCCAGTACCGCATTGGCAAGTCCGGTGGTTACATCATAATTCGCCATGTAAGTGCCTGTTTTTTGCAGTTCTTTCTCCATGGTAATATCATGACTTAGCCACACAATACACTCTACTTTGGCTTTATCGTCAAGCAGTGGTTCAACCACCAAGTCACTCCAGTAATTAACACCGGAGCGTTTTTTACTTTTTAATACGCCGCGCCAAGTCTCTTTATTATGCACCGCAGCCCATAAGTATTGTTGGTTGTCTTCACCCGTCGGATCACCGGTTAATAACGATACATCCTGACCTAAGACATCGGCGCTTAAATAACCTGTTTGCTGTTCAAAATTCTCATTAACAAATAAAATCTCCCCTCGCACATCGGTGATGAATAATGCGTAAGCGGCCGCCAAGTTGGCAGCATACAACGCGCGATACTTTAGACTATCCATTGCACCTACATGTGCTGAGATCTCAATGAGAACACCCAATACCATATCGCGCTTATCACGTAACGGTTGGTGTTTAAGCACCATTTTTTTCGAACAGCCGGTACGTTCGATTACCACATCATGGCTCGACGCTTCACTCGTTGAGATTAATTGGTTTAAATGGCTTGGCAATACTTCCTTAGCACGCTTACCAACTAAAGATATGTCATCGAATAATGCGGTCATCTTTGAGTTGACCTTACTGATCACGCCAAAACTATCGATAATCAGTAGCGCATGCTCGCGGCTTTCAAAGAGACTATCTGATACCTCAAGTGTGCTCGCTAACTGCTCGGTTACACTCTGCTGGTCGAGTAATTCAGTAATATACACCAACCAATATTCACTGTTATCGACCAGGCTAGTACCTATATTGAGCATAACCTGTGCGCCGGTATAAGTGAGCATCACCTCGAAGGAAACACCTTGTTCAACGGTAATTTGAGTTAAATGGTCAGTTAATTGACTAGGCGTAAGGTCCACTAGATCGGTAAGCCCTACGCTTGCCAGTGCAGCCCCATCACAACCAAGCATATTCTGTGCTGTGCTATTAGCGCTAACGATGTTAAATGTCTCTTTAGCCACCAACAACTGGGCAAGTATTTCTTGGCTAATAAGCCTTTGACTATCGTTTATGATTTGGGGCAGCGGCGCAGAAAAGTGTGTGACGATAATCCACTGGCTCTCGCCAATAGTGAGTTTCTTACAAAATAGATCGATCCTCTCATTATTAGCCAATGTAATATTTAATACACTGCTAGCAATTGAAGCAGCCTGTAATTCAACTAATGCGGTGAAATTTTGTAGCGAAAAATGATCGGCGATAGCATCGTCGATTAACATCGGGCTTGCATGATTAAATAATGACTTAAAATCAGTAGATACATGACAAATTTTCAATTCATGATCCAAGACCAATTCATTGAGTGCAAACAATGTTGCCATCGATTGAAGTAACGCGGCATTATCTGCAACGATACTTTGCGGTAAATTAACTTTCATCAATAACGAATTACCCTAGTAGGTGATATAGACATCATTCCTTTTGAATTGGTATTATTAGCGCCACAAATTCAAAAAGACAGCATCGCCAATATCCTATGGACACGACGGAAATCAGATTTACAATCAACTCTACAATAGCTCAGTCATTCAATCAACTAGGCTGCCTGTACATTAGCACCGAAATTGATTGGGATCGCTTTGACAGCGTTGCCAGTGCTTTAGTGAAACTGATCGATGCTAAGGTCAAAAATAAAGAATCTGGTGCCGACCAACATCGGTGGCAACTAGACTTCGAGGGAGTACGAATCTACCTAACTTATGAAGATATTAGTGAGAGTTTCTGGTTAGAATTAGAACACATTCAAGACCAGGATGTTTTGGACTTTATTGCCACATTAATCGAGAAAAAATAATGACTAATCCAGCTATGCAATCTAATGCCGATTACGCATTGTTAACCCCCGACTTCATGCTTGATGCCATTGAATCGTTGGACATTTACCCTAGCTCTGGGCTGTTGGCCTTAAACAGCTATGAAAATAGGGTTTATCAGTTTAGTTGTGACGACAATAAGCGCTATGTCATTAAGTTCTACCGACCAGCACGCTGGAGCATCGCGCAAATCAATGAAGAACATGCCTTTAGCATCGAGTTAGCCCAGCAAGAAATACCAGTAGTCGCGCCACTATCGATCAACGGTCATACACTACAACAATACCAAGGATTTTATTTTGCACTGTTTCCGTGTCAGGGCGGACGCCAATTTGAGGTCGACAACCTCGATCATCTCGAATGGGTTGGCCGTTTCATAGGCCGCATTCATCAAGTTGGCAAACAGCAGAAATTTGATCAGCGCATCGATCTAACCGCGCAAGCCTTTTTAATTGAACCTGCTGCGCACTTACGTCAATACGAGGGCGTTCCTGATTATCTACGGATCCCTTTTAATACCGTACTGGACCACATTGTCGACTTAACCCAACAAAAAATAGCGGCGGTGGGTGAGGTTAAACAACTGCGAATCTTCGGCGATTGCCATCCCGGTAATATCCTATGGACAGATCATGGACCACATTTTGTCGATCTCGATGACAGTGTCAACGGCCCCGCAGTACAAGATTTGTGGATGATGCTCAATGGCGATCGCCCCACACAAACTTTGCAATTAGACGTATTGCTCGAAGGTTACAATGAGTTTTGTGATTTCGACAGCAGGGAGTTGGCGTTGATTGAGCCATTGCGCGCGATGCGTATCATCAATTACATGCACTGGTTGGCTAAACGTTGGGACGACCCAGCATTTCCTCATAACTTCCCTTGGTTTAATACGCCGCAATACTGGGAGCAACAGGTGCTTACCATTAAAGAACAAATCTCAATATTGCAAGAACCACCATTAACCATGCCAGGTCAATTTTAATGACTAAAATATCTGATAGAGTGAACTTTTTTCAAGTTCATCGTTCAGATATGATTAATCACTATAATGATAAGATTTTCATGATACGCTGTGTCAAAATATTAAGGAAACTACCAATGAACAAACTCGCAGTGGTGCTATTTGCACTAATTTTAAGCCCATTTACTCAAGCCACCGAATTTTCCGAAGGCACCCATTACACAGTGGTTAGTGCCAAAGCGCCAACCACTAAACCGCAGGTTGTTGAGTTTTTCTCGTTCCTTTGTCCAGCATGTTACCGTTTCGAACCACTGGTCAAAGCGATGAAAGATAAATTACCGCCAGAGGTCAAATTTAGTAAGAGTCATGTGGAGTACTTAGGCGCTAATTTAGGTATCGAGCTAAGCCGTGCTTATGCTATCGCGCAATTGTTGAAAGTAGAAGAAACCGTTAACCCGGCTATGTTTAATGCTATTCATGTCGAAAAACGTCGCTTCACCAAGTTAGCCGATATTCGACCTGTATTCTTAGCCAACGGTGTCGATGCCAAGAAATTTGACGGCGCCGCTAAAAGCTTTATGGTTAATGGTATCGCTTCTAAGATGAGCCACAATGCAAAAAAATTCAGCATTCGAGGTGTTCCTACTTTTATTATTAATGGCAAATATCAGATTGATAATAAAGCTATTAAGAGCCAAGCTATTTTTGAAGAGCTGGTAACATACCTAACCAATAAGAAAGATTAATCACTAAAGGTTATACCATTGCCACACCAAAATAGGCGTTACTACCAAGTAGTAACGCCTATTTTATTGCCATTAACCTTTGAGGATATCTGGCTGCTCGGCAATTATTTTTTGATAGAGAGGCTGAAAACTAAACCAGCCCGCCAAGTCAGAACCAACCAATTGTTGTGTCTGCCTAGCGTGCTCTGGCGCAATTAATATTGGCTTGCCCGCCGCTTCCGCCAGCAGTTGCGCCTGACAACTACGCTCCATCGTAATAAACCACCACGCCGCTTCTTCCACCGTTTTACCCACGGTAATTAGTCCATGATTACGTAATATCGCTGCTTTGTTACCACCCAGTGCTTGCGCTAATCGCTGCCCTTCACTCTTGGCTAATACCACGCCGGTAAAATCATCGAACAGCGCATGATCTTCGTAGAAAGCACAAGCATCTTGGGTTATTGGGTCGAGTAAGCGTCCCAAGCTAGACCAGGCTTTGCCATACAGAGAATGACAATGTGCCGCTGCGACAACATCGGGACGAGCCTGATGCACCTGAGAATGTATCGCAAACGCTGCGCCATTTAATAAGCCCTGCCCTTCAACTACCTCACCGGCATGATTGACCAATAGTAAATCTTGTTGACGAATATGAGCGAATGTCAGTCCCATCGGATTGACCCAAAAATGGTCGGGCAACAGCGGATCCCTGACCGTAACATGTCCGGCGACTCCTTCCTCAAAACCGAGCTTAGAGAATATCCGAAACGTCGCCACTAGCCGTGTTTTAAGGTGTGCCCGTTCTTCTTCCTTCGATTCAAAGGCCGGTGGCGCCAATGGATTACTCTCTTGATTCATTAAAATATTATCTAACATGGTTAAACCTCTTGCTTATAGAGTGATTTCTTTGGCGTGGCGAATACTCTTTCTAACAGCGGTACAAAGAATGACAACGGTTGACTATCGTAATTCTGATCAAAGCAATTTTGATCATATTGCTGACAAAAATCTAGGCAGTCTTGATAATAAGGATGGTCGAGAAACTTATCTCGTAGGTTACGATCTAAGCCCAAATGGTGGAAGAAATAATAGCCTTGAAAAATACCATGGTGCTTAACAATCCAGTAATTTTTTTCGTCGACAAAAGGCTCAAGGATAGTGGCAGCCATGTCGGCATGATTAAACGGCCCTAGCGTATCGCCAATGTCGTGTAGTAAAGCACAGACCACATACTCTTCGTCTTTGCCATCGCGATGGGCTCGCGTAGCCGCCTGCAAACAATGGCTGAGGCGATCGATGGGAAAGCCACCAAAGTCACCATCGAGTAACTGTAAATGACTCACGATACGTTGCGGCAGTCCTTGGCAAAAGGCCATGTGATGCTTTGCAATAATTTGCCAATCCTGAGCGACCGCATCGGTCATATTAGAAAATTGAGCACGCTTTTCATTCATGATTTCTCCTCATAGGTAGATAAATCTAGCGTTATTGTGAGGAAATAATAAAGGGCTTGCGCGAGCGAGTCTGTCACCTAAGTTACAATTGGCCAATCGTAAAAGAGGATGGTGCCGGCGGCAACATCCTCTTTAATAGGTCATGCTAGGTGGGTGTTACTTATGCGAGATAAAACCAACCGCCGCCATGGCTTTGGCTAACGTTGGCGCCGCATGTGCAGAAGCACGCTCCGCCGAGTCTTTCATGATAGCTAACAGAGTCGACTCATCTTTACGCAGCTCAAAGTAGCGCTGCTGTACAGGTTCGATAAATGATAACACTGCATCGGCAGTATCTTTCTTTAGGTGGCCATACATTTTATCTTCATATTCAGGGACTAAGTCGGCGATACTGCGTCCAGTTGAGCATGACAATAATGTTAATAAGTTAGACACACCTGGTTTTTCAGCGGTATCGAAATAAATACGACATTGATCATCTGAATCGGTAACAGCGCGTTTTAGTTTTTTCTCAATTTTCTTCGGTTCATCGAGCAACATAATAAAGTTATTGATGTTGTCATCCGACTTAGACATTTTCTTAGTCGGCTCTTGTAGACTCATCACCCGAGCGCCCACTTGTGGGATAAAGGGTTCTGGTACTTTAAACACCTCGCCATATAAGTTATTAAAACGAGTGGCGATGTCACGAGTTAGTTCAATATGCTGCTTTTGGTCTTCGCCTACTGGCACGCGATCAGCCTGATAGAGCAAAATGTCCGCTGCCTGTAATACGGGGTAACCATATAAACCAACGTTAATGTTTGAGGCATGGCGCTGTGACTTATCTTTAAATTGGGTCATCCGATTTAATTCGCCCATTTGCGCATAACAATTTAATACCCAACCGAGTTGTGCATGCTCAGGTACCTGCGACTGCACGAAGATAGTACTTTTCTTAGGGTCTAGGCCACAGGCAATATACATCGCCAAACAATCGAATACCCGCTGGCGCATCAATATCGGATCTTGACGCACAGTGATCGCATGCAGGTCGGCCAGCATAAAGAAACAATCATTTTCCTGCTGCATTGGCAGCCACTGACTGATAGCACCGATATAGTTACCAATAGTTAAGCCACCTGATGGCTGAATTCCACTTAATACGACAGGTTTTGACATGATTATTTGTTCTCTTTCTATTAATTATTTATTGATTTTGGCTAACTGTTGACGCATTTGGTCAACCACCACTTTGTAATTTGGTTGATTGAAGATGGCAGAGCCGGCCACAAACATATCGGCACCAGCGGCCGCTATCTCAGCAATATTATCGACTTTAACGCCACCATCAACCTCTAATCGAATATTTCGACCACTTTTATCGATTAATTGCCGAACTTGACGTAATTTGTCCAACGTTGATGGAATAAAGCTCTGCCCACCATAACCAGGATTAACCGACATCAGCAAAATAACATCGAGTCTATCCATAATAAACTCAAGACAGCTCAGCGGCGTACCGGGGTTAAGTACTACACCTGCCTGACAGCCTTGCTCTTTAATCAATTGCAGGGTGCGATCAAGATGTTGAGTAGCCTCGGGATGAAAGGTAATAATTGACGCGCCAGCCTTAGCGAACTCAGGCACCAATGAGTCAACCGGAGTCACCATCAAATGTACATCTATCGGCGCCGTAATGCCGTAGTCACGCAGCGCTTTACAGATCGCAGGGCCAAAACTCAGGGCTGGTACGTAGTGATTATCCATGACATCAAAATGTACAACATCGGCACCAGCAGCGAGCACATCCTCGACATCTTGGCCTAAACGAGCAAAGTCAGCGGAAAGAATTGAAGGGGCAATTAGATAGTCAGTCATTGCGATTCCAGGTAATTTCAAAGGCGCAATTGTACAGGATAGGGCAGAGACGGGCTAGTTATTGTTCTATCATAAGCGGTGATGAGCCGTAGTCCATCACCGCCAAGTCATCGGCTTAGAGATCAAAATCAACCGAATATGAAACAGCAATCAGAACATTACCTTCTACTGCATTATCGTCAACGTCGGTGATTGAAAAGGTAAAGTTGTCTTTACTCAGACTTACCCCATAATCACTATAATCGCCATCCCCTTCAAAACTATAGAGCCCATAGTGAAATGCAAGTTCTAGATCCTTAGCCACTTCGAAGGCCACATCGACATAAACATAGCTCGAATCTCCAAAATCAGCATCGGCTTCAGAGTCCGCTAATACGAAAGCGCCTACGGTAAAGACCTGCCAAGACGCGCTAGCATACAACTCACTTGCATCACACTCGCCACAACCAGGAAAGCCATAGAATATATAACCTACATCAAACTCAACCTCACCGGCGTCAAATGAATAACCGGCATACACATCGGCTTCTGCGCTGGTATCATCACCAAAATCAACATTTGATGCCCACATGCCAACATAGAAACCTGACGCGGCTTCATAATCGATGCCGCCAGAAACTGCCGGTTGATTATTGGTCTGAGAAGCGCCACGCCAAATATAATTACTGCTCACTGCGACATTGGCCGATAAGCCTTCGACTGCATTAGCCGATGTTGTATAGAGGCCCGTAGCGAATACAGCAGCGGTTAAAATAAATGTTAGTTTTTTCATAGTTATTCCTAAAAAATTTAGTTAAAAGTCTTCCTGACTCAGCCAATGCACTAACTAGACCAAATCTATTATTGGTTGATTTACTTAGCTTTTAAGTTAACTAAATCAATAATAATCACCATTGCGCACAAGCTAGGTGCAGACTAATTTCCAATTTGGTGCGACAAGCAACTGTTTTAGCGAAGGTTTATTAAATGACAAGCTGATTAGCTGTGACGTTATCATTAGTTTCTATAGGCCCATTTTACACGGGCCATAGGTAAAGCTTTAATAGCCTTATCTACGTATCAATAGTAAAATATCGCTTTATCGGCTAGTATTTAACTATCATCCACACTCACACAAAGAGGGCTTATGTCAATAATCCAAAAACCGCAACAAGATCCAGTGATTGACTGGTTTCTTTCGCAGTGCCATTTACATAAGTACCCAAAGAAAAGTACCCTGATTCATCGCGGCGATGTTGCCGATACTCTCTATTATATTGTTGAGGGTTCGGTTGCGGTCTTAATAAAAGATGAGCAAGGTAAAGAAATGATTTTATCTTACTTGTCCAAAGGCGATTTTGTTGGTGAGTTGGCATTGTTTGAAGATGAGCCTGAGCGTACGGCCTGGGTCAAAACGCGCGAAGCCTGTGTTATTGCGGAAATTTCTTTCGCGCGCTTTAAACAATTGGTCCAGACTAATCCTGAAATATTGATGCGCTTATCGACCCAAATGGCTGCTCGCTTACAGAGCACCAGCGAGAAAGTAGGTGACTTAGCCTTCTTAGATGTCACCGGGCGCATTGCACAGACGCTATTAAACCTGTGTAAGCAGCCCGACGCGATGACTCATCCCGATGGCATGCAAATTAAAATCACCCGTCAGGAAATTGGTCAGATCGTTAGTTGTTCTCGCGAAACCGTTGGTCGTGTATTAAAGCTGCTAGAAGAGCAAGGGCTTATTTCCGCTCACGGTAAAACCATCGTGGTCTTTGGCACTCGCTAAAGGTCAATTCAGTGAATAAATACTGCAACTCGGTGTTGCAGTATTTTTATTTATACCAAAGCAAGACTCAACGCAGTGACGGGCTCCTTTAGCTCAAAAAACACCCATTAATTCGCTTTTTTTGAGCAATAACTCTATACGCAGGTCCGATGAGCTGTTAGTATCGAATCTAACACTCGTTTCAAACAACCGTTTTGAAACTATAATAATAACGACTCTACATCATTTAAACGAACACAGAGGTGAGCATGCCAGAATATAAAGCCCCACTTAAAGACATTGAATTTGTAATGAACGACGTTCTCGATTTCGAGCAACACTACGCAAGTTTACCCGGTGGAGAAGAAGCAACCCCTGATCTGGTCAATGCGATCTTGGCTGAAGCGGCAAAATTCTCTGAAGAAGTGCTATCACCTCTTAACCAAATTGGTGACCAACAAGGCTGTACCCGTCATGACGATGGCAGTGTAACCACGCCAGACGGCTTCAAAGAAGCGTACAACCAATATGTAGAAGGCGGCTGGCCGTCTCTTGCTCATGACGTCGAATTCGGCGGTCAAGGATTACCAGAATCTATCAGCTCAGTGATCAGCGAAATGGTTGGCACTGCCAACTGGTCATGGGGCATGTACCCAGGTCTTAGTCACGGCTGCATGAACACCCTAACAAGCCACGGCACCGCCGATCAAAAGCAAGCTTACCTGCCAAAACTTATCAGCGGCGAATGGACAGGCACCATGTGTCTAACCGAACCTCATGCTGGTACCGATTTGGGCTTACTGCGCACTAAAGCCGAGAAGAATGATGACGGTAGCTACAACATTACCGGTACCAAAATATTCATCTCGTCTGGCGAGCACGACATGTCCGACAACATTATTCATATTGTTTTAGCACGCCTGCCAGGTTCACCAACTGGCACTAAGGGTATCTCATTATTTATCGTACCTAAGTTCAATATCGACGAGCAAAGCAACACTCAAGAACGCAATGCTGTGACTTGTGGCTCTATCGAGCACAAGATGGGCATCCATGGTAACTCGACTTGTGTAATGAACTTCGATGGCGCTAAAGGCTTCCTTATCGGCGCTGAAAATCGTGGTCTAAACTGCATGTTTACTTTCATGAACAGCGCACGTATCGGCACCGCTATTCAAGGCTTATCGGCTGCTGAAGGCTCGTTCCAAGGCGCATTGGCTTACGCCAAAGACCGTGTTCAGATGCGTTCACTAAGCGGCGTTAAGAATCCTGATGGTGTTGCAGACCCAATTATCGTACATCCAGATGTTCGCCGTATGTTGTTGACCCAAAAAGCGTTTGCCGAAGGTAACCGTGCAATGATTTATTTTGGTGCACAGCAAAACGACATTGCTCATAGCGGTGCAACCCCTGAAGATCGCAAAACAGCTAGTGACTTACTGTCATTCTTAACGCCAATCATGAAAGCCTTTATGACCGAAACTGGTTATGAAGCGGCTAACCACGGTGTTCAAGTCTTCGGTGGCCACGGCTTCATCGCTGAATGGGGCATGGAGCAAATCGTTCGTGATACCCGTATCTCAATGTTGTACGAAGGCACTACCGGCATTCAAGCGCTGGATTTATTAGGTCGTAAAGTACTAATGAGTCAAGGTGAGTTGCTCAAGAACTTCACCAAGATCGTGCATAGCTTTGTGAAGTCTCACGGCGAAAATGAGAGCATGGGCGAATTTACTAAGCCATTAGCCGAGCTAAATAAGCAATGGGGCGAGCTCACCATGGAAGTTGGCATGAAAGCGATGCAAGACCAAGATGAAGTGGGTGCAGCCTCGGTTGATTACCTAATGTATTCAGGTTATGTATCACTAGCGTATTTCTGGGCTAAGATGGCCGATGTGGCACAGCGAAAACTTGCCGAAGGCACAGGCGATGCAGCTTTCTACCAAGCTAAAATCGACACGGCTCGCTTCTATTATGCTCGAATCTTGCCACGTACTCTGTCTCATGCACAGATGGTTAAATCGGGTAACAGCACATTAGCCGCGATGGACAGCGACCACTTCGCGTTCTAAGCTTAAATAAGCGAAAATTTAAAGGCCTCCTTGAGTGATCAAGGGGGCCTTTTCGTGTAAAAAACCACTTAACTTCATCTAAATGTCGAGAACTCCTTGTGATCTAGCGACTTTATCGATACGTTAGTAAGCTGTTTGGAATATCTTGTCGCTTACGTATCAAGAGTTCGCACCATTGCTTTAAAGGATTAAACGATGAACTTACGCAATAAAATATTGATCGGATCAGCACTATTGGTTGCGCTACCGATTATTATCTCCTCAATAGTCTTAGGTTATAACGCATCAACAAAATCATTGAGTGCGTTAGAAAGTGCCAGCGAGTCACGCTTGCTTGCGGTGCGAGATATCACAAAAGGACGCATCGAAGATTATCTGCGGGGCATCGATAAACAGGTCAAAACCTTTTCCAACGATCGCATGATCATCGATGCAATGAAGCAATTTTCCAGCGGTTACACCAACTACCAACAACAAACCAATATTTCACCACAAGTAGCCCGCGCTCAATTACGTCAATATTACAATGAACAGTTTAATAAGGTATACCAAGAGCGTAACCAAGGCATCAATGCTAATATTGATAAATGGATTAGTAACTTGTCGCCAACGGCGGCCTTGCTGCAGCATCGTCTCATTCAGAATAATCAACACCCCTTAGGTGAAAAGCATTTACTGGATAGTTTAGGCGACAATAGTGACTATAGTAGCGCTCACGGGTTGTACCACCCGATAATTAAAGACTACCTCGAGCAATTTGAATATTATGATATTTTCCTGATCGATGCCCAATCTGGCAATGTAGTGTATTCGGTGTTTAAAGAGCTCGATTTTTCTACCTCATTAATCACCGGGTCGTTTTCTGATACGGGGCTAGCTAAGGCCTTTACTCGCGCCAACGCACTCACCGATAAAAATGCCTCAGTGATTGAAGACTTCGCCAGTTACCAGCCTTCCTATCAAGATCCTGCGGCATTTATTGCATCGCCTATTTTCGAAAATGGTCAAAAAATTGGTGTATTAGTGCTTCAGATGCCAATAGGTAAGATAAATAACATCATGACCCACGATAGCCGCTGGCAAGATGCCGGGTTAGGGCTATCAGGCGAGACTTACTTAATTGCCCAAGATAAAACGCTGCGCTCACAGAGCCGCTTCCTAATAGAGAATAAAACGGGTTACATCAAAGCGATTACCGATGCAGGGATCAATCAAAGCGTCGTCGACTCGATAGCGGCTAAAGACACCGCTATTGGCCTGCAGCCAGTTAATAGCATTACTGCAACAAAGGCCCTAAGCAATGGTCAAGGTATTGAAGTGACTAACGATTATCGAGGTGTTTCGGTATTGTCAGCTTACTCAAACATTGCGTTTTCAGGGCTTAATTGGGCAATACTCGCCGAGATTGACCGAGCGGAAGCTTATGCTAGTGCGTATCAAATAAAAACAGACATTCAACTCTATGCAGTGATGATTGGCTTAATCATGATAGTACTGGGCTGTATGGCTGGCTATATGTTTGCCAATACCATAAGCCAACCCATAGTCCGTCTCAATGATGGCCTGTCTAAAATAGAGCAGAATTCAGATTTAACTTATCGCTTAAAGGTGACCACTAACGACGAAATTGGCTCCACCGCGACCTCACTTAATTCGATGATGTCGATGTTTCACCATGCCATTAGCAATGTTGCAAATAACGCCGTAAACCTTGCAACAGCAGCCGAACAAACATCGGTGATCACCGCACAAAATAGTGAAAGGATCAGTGAGCAACAGCATCAAACAATTCAAGTAGCCACCGCCATGGAGGAAATGACCAGCACTGTGGACAATGTCTCGGACAATATCCATGAAGCAGTCGCAGCCGTGAGCACCGCCGAGCAAAAGAGTCATGACGGTCACAAAATAATGCAACATGCCATAGGAGCTGTTGAGCAACTTGCGAGCCAAATAGGTAATGCATCGCAGGTCATCGATGAGTTTGAATTGCACAGCAACGAAATTGTCGCGGTGTTGGATGTGATTCGCGGTGTTGCCGAGCAGACGAATCTACTAGCTTTAAATGCAGCTATTGAAGCGGCTAGAGCTGGCGAACAGGGCCGCGGTTTTGCCGTAGTTGCCGACGAAGTTCGTGGACTTGCCGGACGTACACAAGCCTCAACTAGCGAAATTAGTGAAGTCATCGAAAAGCTCAAAGCCAGCTCCGACAAGGCCATTGTTGCGATGCAAAAGAGTCAGCAACTGACTAAAGTTGTTGTTGAACAATCCAGCCAAGCTGAAGCATCATTTAACGATGTGGCCGATGCGGTGCTGGCGATCGCGACAATGAATCAGCAAATATCCACGGCAGTGACGCAACAACGATCAACCTCCACCGAGATTAATCACAATATCAATTTGATTTCACAAAATACCGCTGAATGTGCCTCAGGTTCGTCACAAACAGCTGAGGCCTCACTCGAATTAGCTTCATTAACTATCGACCTTAAGACATTAGTTGGGACCTTTAAGCTATAAGCTCTTTCTCAATAAGCCGGGCCATTGCAGCGTATTACAGACTTATTCTGTAATACGCTGCGCATAGATCATCGCGTTGCGGGGAGTTACTTGACGCGGGCAAAATTGACTCAGGCTAACCTGATAACCCGCTTGCTCCAGGAACAACACGCGATCAAGTAATAACCAGCGTTCCAACAATTCACGAAATGCATGAGTAACTACTTCTATCCGAGCATTGAGCTCTCGACGCTGCCAGCCTTGGCGTTCTAATCCCGTATAATCGAACAATGCAGGTTTTATCAAAAATTTCTTATCACAGGCCCATTCACAAAACTGTTCAAAACTGCCTGTAAGTATTGACTGGCGAATAGGCGGCAGCGATAGATATTGATCAACCCCTGTGAGCTTTCGTTGCAATATGTCAAACGCTAATCGCCATGCTACCTCTGTTGCTCGATGCTTCCGCTCTCGTGCTGAGGCGACCACGGTCTGGGCCATAGATAAACTAAGATCTTGCTTGCTTAGGTGTAAATCGCTGAGCTGTGCAAGCTTGGACAGTGGTTGGTAAGTATCCCCTGCAATCAGATGGTAACAACACGGAGCCACAGAAAGTTCGTTGGTGGAACAACGGCTTGCCCGCTTAATAAGTTGAATATGTAAGTCGCCACAGGCATGTAGGGCTACCGCATGTTGGTGAGAGCTTAATAAATTATTGATGTCACTAGAGAATACATCGGCATGAACAAAGGATTGGCGTATTTTATGTTTAGACGCGAGCTCACCACCTTGCTGACATAGCGATTGTTGCCATTCAAGACTAACAACCTCTCGCTGTTGCACATAACTGATCACCCGCCCTAAATGGCCTTTGCCTGCACACCACTCAAGTATCGGCGTATTGCGTGAGGGAATGGTGGCGGAAAAACGCTCTATCTGTTGCCATTTCCTGCCTTTAATGCCAGCCTTAAACCAAGGGGCGACACTGGGTAAGCTAACCTCAGAACAAGGCAATGGCTCGATGATATCCAGCGTTTCACCAAGCACAATTGTCAGTTTTTGGCGTAGCGCTACATCATCAAGATCTAAGCGCTCCATCTCCTTGACGCTTAGCAGCTGCAAAAATTCACGGAGCCTTTGATTTTGTGACCACGGTAAATCTAGGTGCTCAAACGGCATTATCTGCCAATATTGCCGAGTTAAAGACAGGAGCCGATCGATGTTCTTAAACTGTTGCGCAAATGAACTATTACTGTTCATCACCCGCTAGCTCACTATTAACTGCATCATGATCAATTAACTCATCATCAGGCTGTAACCAGTGGCTCATGATCGAAATAGCCTCTGCTTTACCAATAACTTTTAATGATGAGAAAGCCTGAATGGTAATATCACCACCAAATTCTTGGCAATCTTTACGCGCTTTTAATACTGCCGCCTTGCGCGCTCCAGACTTAAACTTGTCACATTTGGTTAATAAGCCTAACACTGGCAAATCACTGGCTACAGCCCAACGGATCATGTTGACGTCTAATTCTTTCAGCGGATGACGAATATCCATCATAATCACCAAACCACGTAAGCATTGACGGCTTTGCAAATATTCACCCAATGACTTTTGCCATTTAAGCTTCATTTCCAGTGGCACTTTTGCGAAACCATAACCCGGTAAATCGATTAAACGGCGTTGCGGGTCAAGTTCAAAAATATTAATCAACTGGGTACGCCCAGGTGTTTTACTCGTCCGTGCTAAGTGCTTCTGACGGGTAATGGTGTTTAATGCGCTCGACTTACCCGCATTGGAGCGGCCAGCAAATGCAATTTCATATCCGACATCTGCAGGCATGTGCATATGAGAGATATTGGGAGCACTCGTAAGAAATGCTGCGGCTTCGAAGTTTATTTTTAAATCTGGCACTTTTTGCTCCAAAAAACTTAACGCAATCAACCAACATCTGATTACTTTTTGGTTTTTTCATGTAGAATAATAGGAAATTATAAAACCAAGTTTAACATGCCTATAAGGTATGTGAGTAATAGCAATTAAAATTAATCCGTAAAAAGTTGAGAAGCCATGAAAAAAGTAGCTATCGCATTAACACTTTTAGTAAGTTTAGTTGGCGGCGCCAACGCAACAGGTAACGCTGAAGCAGGAAAAGCCAAAGCAGCCATGTGTGCAGCCTGCCATGGGGCCGATGGTAATGCACCCGTTGCAATGTACCCTAAATTAGCCGGTCAGCATGCTGACTACATTGTTAAGCAGCTGAAAGAATTCAAATCAGGTGCTCGCAAAGATCCTATCATGATGGGCATGGCTGCTGGACTATCTGATCAAGACATGGCAGATATCGGAGCCCATTACCAATCACTGCAAATGACCGAAGGCACCACACCGGAAGATGTAGTGGCTAAGGCAAAGAGCCTATACCAAGGTGGCGATCTTGAGCGTAACATCCCCGCTTGTATGGCTTGTCACGGTCCGCGCGGCAACGGTAACGGTTTAGCTAAGTTCCCTAAGATATCAAGCCAAAACGAAGCTTATATTGCTGCACAACTTAAAAAATTCCGCAGTGGCGACCGTGCCAACGACCCACAGGGTATGATGGTTGATACGACACAGCGATTAACCGATGCTGAGATTGATTTACTCGCAAAATACCTCGTCGGCTTACACTAAATAATAAGCCAGAACAAAAAAACCGCTGCTCCAGCGGTTTTTTTATGTTCAGCGTGCACATGGATGTGCTAGGTAGGACACTGTCGGGAACAAGTGTCGATTTGCACATGGATGTGCACATTAGGGCAATGCCGGGAGCATATTGCCGAGATGAACGGTATGCCGCGGTGCCAGGGCAGGAAATTAGTTCCTGACATTTCCTAAGTACGCACATCCGTGTGCGCACAGATTTTATGCTCCCGGCAAAATCTAAGTTCACACATCCATGTGTGCACAGATTTTATGCTCCCGGCAAAATCTAAGTACACACATCCATGTGTGCAATAGCAAAGAGCGGCGATGTTCACGACTACATGGACGTAGTCGTTAGAGCGAAGCATGGAGCCCGAGCCGACGACTACATGGCAGGTTCTCTGCTCCCGGCAGAACCTAAGTACGCACATCCATGTGTGCAATAGCAAAGAACGGCGAGACTACATTAAAATAATCCAGCGCCGTCATTCAATGTTTGATGCTTTAAATTCAAATCGACAACCTCTAACCTCTCCCTCCATGATATTGCCACCCCGTAATCAGTATAAATTCCGCACAGACTCTTCAATTCACGCGAAAAAACACCAAACGATGAAAATGCGTGATCGATTTATTCTCATAAAGGCTTACTTGTGTAGCCATAGATATCAGTTATTTGTTGTGTTTGGGTAAAACTAGTTGTGCAGATATGTCCATTGAGTTGGTCCGATAGATGGTATAAAACGACTAACAAAGCAAAACCGAACTGAATAGTTAGAACGGTTGTTTGAATTAATAATCACCATAAAAGCTCACAAAACGTACTACAAAGAACCAGAACGACTACTTCGCAAGATAACCAGATCCTAAATTGTTGAGACAAAACCCACGAGGGGCGCGCGACAACCACCACTTAACACGTAAGCGATCGACCATTACGTAAACGTTATCAATACACTTAATCGAGAAAATACAGATAGATACATTTAAACAAACAAATAGCACACAAAAAATATGGTATTTTTATCTTGTGAAGAATTACTACACCAGTAAAGTGTTCATCCAGTTGAGCACGACCGAATAAAAAAATTATAATTACATAATAATAAGTGTTCAATTGAAGCTGAGTTAAATCAGTTTTTTAGAATAAAAAATGAAACACCGATAACGTGTTATTGTACTTGCTGTATTTATTAGTACACTTTAATTACTTAGTTTTAAGTAAACCTAGGTTTCTAGGAAAATAATAAAAAGCCATTATGGCCAGAGAAATTTTATTTCTCACTTTGTACTCTTGATTGTAAGAGACATACCTATTTTATAGGTTTGCTTGTTATTGATAGTTTTGGTTATCAATTTTTTTTCGCTAACCATGTCATAAGAGCAATAATAATAAGAATATACTTATATTCACATTTATTATCAGGGAAGTTTTAATAAATATTAGGAACGTGAAAATAAGCGGTAACCTTTCTTTTATCTTTGAAGGAGAGCTCAAATATAAAAGTAGTGTATATTCACTTAAGCGGCAGAATTTCTGCCGCTTTTTTTATTTTTAGCATCTGTGCACATTTCTTACTCTTCATTGCTGAAATCCCCTCCAAAATCTGGTATAAAACGCCTTAATTAAATCAGGTACCAAATTCCTATGACTCGTAAAAAGAAAACTCGCACCGAAAAATCAATTGGTGCCGCTAAAAAACCGTTAGAAAAGCAATCTGAACGCATTAAACTTCTCTCTAAAAAGAAAGGAAAGGGTCGTCCTTCTGGAGCAAAAGCCAATATCGATGGCGCTGGCAACAAAAAATCAGCCGCTGGTCGCTCATCCAAGAGTAAAGTTGTCGATGGTAAAGTAGGTAGTAAGAAGCCGATTGAATTAGTGCCTCTGGCAACACCTAAAAACTTAACACCTAAAGTAACGCTTAAAAAAGTAAAGCCTCAACCTGAATTATCCCTAGAGCAGCAACTGGCTCAAGTGGAGAATGATGAGCGTTTAAACACATTGCTCGATCAGATTGATGCTGGCGTGGATATTTCAGCTAAAGATAGTGCGTATATAGAACATCAGACCGCGCGCCATCAAAAATTATTAGTTGCGCTTGGCATCGACTTGGATGAGTCTGAAGAAGACGATGAAGAAGACACAGAGCAATGGCAGCAAATCGATAGTTCAGAGTTTGACGAGTTTAAGCGTTAATGAGCCCAACATTAATCATCTTATTGATTGTTGGTGTGGTCATTATTTTGGCTCTCGGCGCTTACGCAGGGAAGTTACTTGCTCGTGTTAGCATTCAAAAAACACAGGCCAAGCAACAATTAGCACAACGTCAGAGCGCCATCAAACACCACAATGAAAAATTAGTAGAAAGCATTACCTTAATCGCGAAAGCGATTACTGAGCAACAATGCGAGCTTTCGGAAGGCGCTATTCGCCTCTGCCGTCTACTCGAAAAAGTTTATCTTGAGCAAGATGCTAATTACCCTGAACGTTATCCAGCGTTGCATCAATTGGATAGTTTCTTAGCTGACTATCCAACTCATGCTGGCTACAAGGCATTGCAGCGCCAAGACAGAATGCGCTTTGATGTAAAGCGCGCACAGCAAGAAGAACAGCTTAAACAGGCCATAGAAGCTGAATGTAGCCAGCTTTCGACATTTAAGCCTTAGCGACTAAACCCTCGTTTGCATAATCTGCCAAACGAGGGGCATTGGCAAATTCAAATAGTAAATCGACTTAACACCTGATGTTGCTGCTTGGTTATCTTCGTTTGATTTTTCATCGCGTCACTGGTCAATAAAGCATTATCGTGAACCTGCTCAGAGAGCGCTTTGATATTATTGGTGTTCTTGTTTACCTCTTCAGAAACAAGGCTTTGCTCTTCGGCCGCTGTTGCTATTTGGAAGTTCATCTCGGTAATTTTGGCAATCTCACTGCCAATACTCGACAGCGATTCATTGGCAAGACGTACTTGTTCAACACTATTGTGTGCCTCGCCTTGCGATGCAAGCATCACACTGGCCACCGCACTGGCGCTAGACTGTAAGACCTCTATCATACTTTTTATCTCAGCTGTGGACTGTTGAGTTCGTTGCGCCAAATTACGAACTTCATCGGCAACAACTGCAAATCCCCGCCCTTGTTCTCCGGCTCTAGCCGCCTCGATAGCCGCATTTAACGCTAATAGATTAGTCTGTTCGGCGATGCCACTGATCACCATCAATATCGTTTCAATGTTCTGAGTCGCTTCTTCTAGCTGCTTAACTTGACTCACGCCCTCCTCAATGTGAGACGACAGTTGATAAATAGAGTCGGAAGTGCCACTGACAATTTTAGAACCTTGCTCAACAGATGTTTCAACACCCGAGACGGATGCGGCAGCTTCCTGCGCGTACTGTGAGACCTCTAAGGAGGTAGCAGACATTTGTGTCATTGCCGATACCAATTGCTCTAACTCAAGCAACTGCTGGCTAATCGCCTCTGTTGACTGGCTCGCACCATTCTCACCTTCACTGGTGCCGACGGTTATTTTTTCACTTAATTTTTTACTATCAGTGATCAATATTTGTAGCTTATTAACAAACTGATTAAAGCCATCTGCCAATGCCGAAAACTCATCGTCACAATCTGTCGATAGACGCTTAGTAAGGTCACCATCACCGCTAGAAATATCTTGCATCGCCGCCGTGATGTTGTTGAGTGGGGCGAGTAGCTTGCCGAGAATAAATAACAGCACCAACACACCTAACACCAAGGCACCACTCGAATATACGATGGCCTGATTCTTAAGCTTATCTGCCGTTGCTGTTATAATCGATTTCGGTATCGACACACCAATCAACCAATCGGTGTTTGGCACAGGCTCGAGCTTAACTAGCCTCCCCTCCCCACCAATTGTTAACTGTTGAAATTCGTCATTAATTTTCAGTTCTTGATCGAAGTGCACGGTGATAGATTTACCATTTTTTTCGCTTTGTGGGTGTGAGATAAAAACCCCAGTGTCGCTGATGAGGAATACATAACCAGCACCCAACGGTTTTACCATATTCAGTTTCTGGCCCAATGCGGCGAGACTGACATCGAAAAACATCGCACCAACAAACTCATTGGCACTATGCATCGGTATACCTAAGGAAACGACGATTTCTTTGGTTACTGCATCGGCATAGGGCGCTGTCATGGTTAAATCATTGCGTTTTTTTGCCTCAATATACCAGGGCCGCGCTCTTGAATCATAACTAGCGGCTGGCAACCAAGTGGGATCGTTACCTAGGATCCGCCCATCACTTTCAAAACCAACACCAGCTAAGACAAATTCCTGTTTAATAATCTGTTTGGTAAAGATTCGTTCGATATTATTATCGCTAATATCATCTTCTATTAAGTCAATCGCATAACGCGCCAACTGGTTTTTTTTATCTAGGATGTTGGCAATGTTTTGCGCCAGCGACTCTGCTTCTTCATTAATTGATGCGGCGACCAATTCATTAACGCTATCTTGTACTTTCAAATATTGGTTTATCGATAATAATGAAAGGGACAATAACAGTACCCCTGCGGTCGCTGATACTATCTTATTTTTGAATTTCATGACTTTAACTCCAATATCCCCCTACAGATTTACCTTGTAGGAAAGGGAATAATTGCTATTCTCTTAGGTTGGAATTCCTTCTCTTTTACGCTGCCTCCTTTATTGCAATACCATTTTATAATGGCGCCTCATGGACGCCATAAATTGAATAATTACTTATCCTCGGAAATAATTTTGCTGCACAAACGGCATTTTTTGAATCAGCATCGGTAATTTTTTACCTCTAACCTCGGCGTAAATCTCTGTATCCAATACCGCATAAGCTGTTTCAACATAGCCCATCGCGATTGGCGAGCCTTTGGTTGGCCCGGCTGTACCGCTGGTCACCACACCGATCTTGACACCATCACTATTGAAAAGCTCCGCCCCTTCACGGACAGGCGCTTTACCCAGACCAAGCATGCCAATGCGTTTGCGCGCAACATCTTTAGTCACGATTTGATCGAGAATAATATCGGCCCCAGGGAAGCCGCCGGCGCGTTCTCCGCCAGTGCGGCGAATCTTGCTAATAGCCCACAACAGACTCGCTTCGACCGGTGTTGTCGTTTGATCAATATCGTGTCCATAAAGGCATAAACCAGACTCTAAACGCAATGAATCACGTGCGCCAAGACCAATCCATTCCACTTCAGTTTCCGCTAATAGCAAACGTGTTAAGCGCTCTGCGTGAATACCCGGGATAGAGATCTCAAAACCATCTTCGCCTGTGTAACCAGCACGACCAACAATAACCTCAACGCCATCAAAGCTTAACACCCGAGAGTCCATAAACACCATATCGGCAGACTCAGGTATAAGGCGTGCCAATACATCACCAGCTTTTGGACCTTGTAGCGCAAGCAAAGCACGATCTTCTAAAACCTCAATTACTACATCCTGTGGTAAATGCTTTTGCAAGTGGGCAATATCTTGTGCCTTACAAGCCGCATTGACGACAACAAATAGGTGATCACCAAAGTTACTCACCATCAAGTCATCAAGTAATCCGCCTTGCTCATTAGTGAATAAAGCGTAACGCTGCTTCCCTTGTGGCAAATCGATAATATCAACCGGTACCAAGGACTCTAAGCCTGCCGCCGCACCTTGGCCGACTAACTTCAGCTGGCCCATGTGTGAAACATCGAATAAGCCAGCTTGGGCGCGCGTATGTAAATGTTCCTTTTTAACGCCCATCGCGTATTGCACCGGCATATCATAGCCAGCGAAAGGCACCATTTTACCACCAGCTTCAATATGCAGGTCATAGCAGGGCGTTTTTAGTAGTTGTTGATTTGATTGAGACATGAGGGCTCCTTTAACCGACCGTTAGTCACGGGGTTAGTTTAAAAATTAGAAAGGGGGGATGACCTAAACGGCATGAACTGCCGTTTAGATCTAGAAGGGATTAATCAGTTTGATTAGTCATTTCTTTTGGCGCAGCGCCGTCATTCTTGAAGTATTCGCGAGTTAGTTTGAATACCACAGGACTTAACAGTGCTAAGGCAATTAAGTTAGGAATTGCCATTAATGCATTCATTGTATCTGCAAGTAACCAAATAAATTCAAGCGAACCTACAGCACCCACTGGCACAATCAGAATCCAGATGATACGGAAAGGCATGATGGCTTTAACACCAAAGAAGTACTGAACACATTTCTCACCGTAAACACTCCAACCTAGAATCGTAGTGAAAGCGAAAACTGTTAGTGAGATAGCAACAATATAGTTACCGTATGGAATCGCACTAGCAAAAGCGTTAGAGGTTAACTCTGCCCCTGTTGCACCAGAAGTCCACTCGCCAGAAACAACGATGGCCAAACCAGTGATTGAACAAACAATTAGCGTATCGATAAACGTGCCAAGCATCGCCACTAAGCCTTGCGCTACTGGGTTATTGGTTTGCGCTGCTGCATGAGCAATTGGCGCACTACCTAAACCGGCTTCGTTGGAGAATACACCACGTGCCACACCGAAACGAATCGCTGCCCACACTGCTGCACCAGCAAAACCACCTTCAGCAGCCGTAGTAGTGAATGCGCTGTTAATGATAAGAGCGAACGCAGCAGGAAGCTCTGCAGCATGTATGAATAATACAACAACACCACAACCGATGTAAAAAGCAGCCATCAGAGGAACTAATTTACCAGCAACATCACCGATACGTTTGATACCACCCATCAATACTAAGCCAACGAGCACCATCAGTACGATCCCAGTAACAACCGGATCGATACCAAAGTTTGAGCTTAGCGCGTTCGCTACAGAGTTGGTTTGAACCGTATTACCGATACCAAAAGCAGCAACAGAACCAAACAGCGCGAACGCTCCGCCTAACCAGCCCCATTTTTTAGATAGACCATTCTTGATGTAGTACATTGGGCCACCGCTGTGGTTGCCATTTTCGTCCACTTCACGATAACGGACAGCTAACACAGCCTCCGCGAACTTGGTCGCCATACCCACAAGCGCAGTACACCACATCCAGAATAGTGCACCGGGACCGCCCAAGAAGATAGCTGTTGCAACACCAGCAATATTACCCGTACCAATGGTTGCAGACAGCGACGTCATCAAGGCATTAAACGGACTGATATCACCTTTTGCATTTTCATCTTTATCCGGGATACGACCGCCCCAGAGTAGTTTAAAACCAGTACCTAACTTAAGGATTGGCATTAAGCGCAACCCAAAAGTCAAAAACAAACCAACACCTAATATCATCACGAGCATGGGAACGCCCCATACAATGCTATTAATGCTGGAAATTATACTTGTTATGAATTCCATAATAACCTCATTACTTTGTTATGTTTTTATAATTGAGTATCAATTTTCATTGATATTTTTTATTACTTTATTACTTTATTAATCGAAAACGCCATTTATTGTTAATTTAATGTTTCCAATAGGAAACAAAATAGTTAACTTGGAAACATTTATCAACCTTTAATTTGTATTTCTATCAAATAAGTCGTGGTTCCTTGTCGTAAATAGTGAAGCAAAGAGCGGCTAAACAATAAGTTAAGCAATATAGCTGAGATAAATAAATATGCAGCATTTATTTGACCGCCACCACGGAATTGGCGCACAGCGATCGTAGGGGATTTTACATAGTGAGTAAATATCAAATATTAGTAAAGGCAAATTAACCGCGATACTAGGCTGCTTTTATCTCTGTGAGTGCTAAGTATTGGATACTGTGATGCACCCATACAGCATCTTGCGGTAAGAAAGGTAATTAGAATGACGTATTCAGCAGGGTTATTATCGGTTCGTTCTTGATGTACATATTAATAGATAAAGTGTTCAGCGACAAAATGTGCGCACCTACTCTACTGACCGATATGATATCGAAGAGTCCCAATGTGGTTTTCTACTTAGCTGTAGCCCAGAGAATCAAGGCGTCTTACTCGCTAACTGAAATGATTACTAAGAGTCCCATCGTTTGGGCCCTGTACGTCTAATTCGCTGTAACCCATAGGATTAGGGCGTCTTACTCGATGATTGGAATGATTACTAAGAGTCCCATCGTTTGGGCCCTGTACGTCTAATTCGCTGTAACCCATAGGATTAGGGAGTCTTACTCGGTGATTGGAATGATTACTAAGAGTCCCATCGTTTGGACCCTGTACGCCTATTTCGCTGTAACCCATAGGATCAAGGCATCTTGCTCGCTGACTGAAATGATTACTAAGAGTCCCATCGTTTGGGCGCTGTACGCCTATTTTGCAGTAACCCATAGGATCAAGGCATCTTGCTCGCTGATTGGAATGATTGCCGGGAGTCCCATTGTGGTTTCTTACTTCGACGTCGCCGACGATATCATCCAACCTACTTCGCTGTAACCCATAGAATTAGGGCATCTTGCTCGCTAACTGAAATAACGAGATGCCCCATCGTCGCATCATAATAGACGCTGTCGCCTGCGACGAGATTAACTGGTTCATAAAATTCAGTCAGCAGTTGTATCTCCCCTTCTAGCACCAGCAGGTACTCTTCACCCTGATGACGCACCCATTCGCCAAAATCTTCAAAGCAGCGCGCGTGAACGCGGCTCTTGTAAGGCATCATCTTTTTGTTGCTAAACTGAGTGGAAATTAACTCATGCTCATAGGTCGACGTTAGATGCGCACGCCCGTGCCCGGCTAGGGTTACATCACGACGCCCGGTGGCCTGAATAGCTTTTGGCTTAGTGAACAGCTGAGGCAACTCGATATCTAGACCGGTCGCCAATTTTTGCATTACCGTAAAGGTAGGAGATATTTGCTCATTTTCAATTTTTGACAGCGTTGAACGAGCTAGGCCAGTGCGTTTACTCGCCTCCTCAAGCGTGAGCTTGCTTTTGGTGCGAATTGCCTTCAATTGTGCACCAATGGCAATAGTGTCGACTGCGCGCACTTCGTTCTGACTGTCTACCACTGACATAGATGGGTAATCGTCTACCTTCGTTTTATCGTTCATTTTGCTAATTCGCCTAAAAATATCTTATTTAATGATTGTTACACATCCGACGTCACCAATGAACCCAATAACGACAAAAAATAAACAATTAGCGAAATCAAGAGCTAACCCACACTTTCTAATCCAAAAGTTTCCTATAGGAAACTTTTTTGTTGCGCGAGAAAACAATGGCTGTTAATGTTTAAAAAATGTTACGCAGTTTACGCTGCTGTTAATCGTCGGAGTTGAAGATGGCACACAGTATATTTGACCTATTTAAAATTGGTGTTGGCCCATCAAGTTCACATACCGTTGGACCCATGGTCGCCGGTAATCGTTTCGTAGCACAATTAGCGCAGTCGCCAATGTTAACGAAAACCGCAAGAGTTACCGTAAACTTATACGGTTCTTTAGCATTAACAGGTAAAGGACATGCTACCGACACGGCAAGTATTCTTGGCCTAATGGCGCAAGCGCCAAGCACCATCGACCCAGACCAAGCACCGTTGATGCTCACTCAAGTGACTCAGACTGGCCAATTATTATTGGCTGGCACCACGTCAATCGATTTTGACCAACAACGCGACATTATCTTTAATTTCACCGAGTTTTTGCCTCAGCATCCAAACGGTATGCTTATTAGCGCATTTGATCGCGACGGTGAGTTATTGCACAGCAAAACCTATTTCTCGGTGGGCGGTGGCTTTGTGCTTAATGAAGACGAACTTGACCAATCAACACAAGCACCAACCAACTTGCCTTATCCTTTTGACAATGCCAGAGAGCTATTAGCGCATTGCAAACAACATGGTTTATCCATTCCTGAGTTAGTCCTCGCCAACGAAAATGCCCTAGGCACTGCCAACATCGACGGAAAAATCACCGAGATGTGGCAGGTGATGGCGGCATGTATTAAGCGCGGAATAGCTACCGATGGTGTATTGCCAGGCAGTTTAAAGTTAAAACGCCGTGCCTACGCAATGCATCAACGACTGCTTAATTGCGATGGTTCAGACCAATTTGACACCCTCGATTGGGTCAACCTTTATGCCATGGCAGTTAATGAAGAAAATGCCGCTGGCGGCCGCGTAGTCACAGCCCCAACCAATGGCGCAGCGGGTGTTATACCTGCCGTTATCGCCTGGTATCTAAAATTCAAATGTAGCGATGAAGCCAAAGGTATTTCTGACTTTATGACCACAGCCGCAGCTATTGGCATGCTTTACAAGAAAAACGCCTCAATCTCGGCGGCCGAAGTTGGCTGTCAGGGAGAAATAGGTGTGGCTTGTTCGATGGCCGCGGGGGGCTTAACTGCTGCGATGGGCGGGACACCAGAGCAAGTTGAAAATGCCGCCGAAATTGGCATGGAGCACAACCTCGGACTGACCTGTGATCCAATCAACGGTTTGGTTCAAGTGCCTTGTATTGAGCGCAATACCATGGGCGCACTAAAAGCAATTAATGCCAGTCGCTTAGCGTTGCAAAGCGATGGTGTTCACCATGTTCATCTCGACGATGTGATTAAAACCATGCATCAAACTGGCTTGGACATGATGAGTAAATATAAAGAGACGTCGCAAGGCGGTTTAGCAATCAATGTCATTGCCTGCTAACTCAACCAACAACAACTGCGTTTGTTAACCATTAAAAAATGCAGCACTAATAAGGATAATAACAATGAAAAGTACCTACACATCTTGCGAGCTTGAACACTTTTTCTCTGCTCGACTACCAGTTACCGATGGCGCCGTGCAAATGGCGATTGAACTTGAAAACAAACGTCAAGAACAACAAATTGAGCTAATCGCTTCAGAAAATATTGTTTCTAAAGCGGTGATGGAAACTCAAGGCACGGTATTAACCAATAAATATGCCGAGGGTTACCCTGGACGTCGTTATTACGGCGGTTGTGAATATGTCGATCTTGTTGAAACCCTAGCTATCGATCGCGCTAAGCAAATTTTTGACGCACAATATGTCAATGTCCAACCACACTCTGGTGCACAAGCTAATGGCGCGGTGATGTTAGCACTGGTTCAGCCAGGCGACACTATTCTAGGCATGTCGCTTGATGCTGGCGGTCACTTAACCCACGGCGCACGTCCGGCTCAGTCGGGTAAATGGTTCAACGCTATTCAATATGGTGTACGTAAAGATGATTTGCGTATCGATTACGATCAGGTATTAGCACTAGCATTAGAACACAAGCCTAAGATGATTATTGCCGGCGGTTCTGCTATTCCTCGTCAGATCGACTTCTCAAAATTCCGTGAAATCGCCGATCAAGTGGGCGCACTATTAATGGTCGATATGGCACACATTGCCGGCTTAGTTGCTACGGGTCATCACCAAAATCCACTGCCTTATGCTGACATCGTTACCACCACGACCCATAAAACATTGCGTGGACCACGTGGCGGCCTGATCTTGACCAATCACCAAGACATCGCTAAGAAAATCAACTCTGCGGTATTCCCAGGATTGCAAGGCGGTCCATTGATGCACGTTATCGCCGCGAAAGCCGTCGCGCTGGGCGAAGTATTAGAGCCTGAGTTCGATGCCTACATTAAGCAAGTATTGAGCAACGCTAAGGTTCTTGCCAAAACGCTACAAGAGCGCGGTTGTGACATCGTCACTGACGGTACCGACACCCACCTGATGCTGGTTGACCTACGCCCGAAAGGCTTAAAGGGTAACGCGGCTGAAGAAAGCTTAGAACGCGCGGGTATTACCTGTAACAAAAACGGCATTCCGTTTGACCCAGAAAAGCCAATGGTAACCTCAGGCATTCGCCTTGGTACACCAGCCGGCACCAGCCGTGGTTTTGGCAACGCAGAGTTCGTCCTTATCGGACAATGGATTGGTGATGTATTAGACGGCCTTGTCGCTAACCCAGAAGACAACAGCGCTGCGGAACAAAAAGCGCTAGCGTCAGTACATCAGTTATGTGAAAAATTCCCACTGTATCGCTAAACCAACGCACTAATCCAATGGGTTCGCCAACACCTTAAATGGCGGACTCATCTATAACAAAAATATTGGAGTCACATCATGAGCGCAGTAGATAAAGATTACAAATTCGCCCCAAGCCACGAATGGGTTAAAGACAACGGCGACGGTACCGCAACCGTTGGTATTTCACAACATGCGCAAGGCCTATTAGGTGACGTAGTGTTCGTTGAATTGCCAGAAGTCGGCGATGAGACCACCGCAGCAGAAGGTTTTTCATTGGTTGAATCGGTTAAAGCCGCTTCTGATGTTTACGCGCCGGTGTCTGGTGAAATTCTCGAAGTTAATGAAGATCTCGAAGACAGCCCAGAGTTAATCAATGAAGCACCGTTTACCCAAGGTTGGATCGCAAAAATCAAGCTCTCAGATCCAACGCAGCTAGACAACTTACTCGATAGCGCCACGTACAACGCTGGCCTCGAAGAATAAGATTTCATTGATACGTTACCACAAGAATTTACCAAACAGCTTTGCTGGAGTTTTTTATGAGCAATAACAATTTATTAGCTAGCCTAGGCGATAACTTAGACTTTATCACTCGCCACAACGGGCCAGATGCAAGCCAAAAGCAGCATATGCTAAACACATTGGGTTTAGACTCAACCGAGCAGATGGTTGAGCAGACAGTGCCAGCTAACATTCGCCTTGAGCAGCCAATGGTATTGGCCGAGCCGCTGGGTGAAGTTGAAATGCTCGCTTCCCTACAAGCGATTGCCGCAAAGAACAAAGTAAACCGCAGCTACATTGGACAAGGTTATTACGATACTCACGTGCCAAAGGTTATCTTGCGTAACGTCTTTGAAAATCCAGGCTGGTATACCGCGTACACGCCATATCAGCCAGAGATCTCTCAGGGCCGCTTAGAGGCACTGCTTAACTATCAGCAGATGATAACCGATCTCACCGCGATGGAGCTGTCTAATGCCTCGCTGCTCGATGAAGCGACCGCGGCTGCCGAAGCCATGAGCCTGTGTAAACGTGCCGGTAAAAACAAGAGTAACGTATTTTTTGTCAGTGATGATGTTCATCCGCAGACTCTCGATGTGATCCGCACTCGCGCCCAATACTTCGCCTTTGAAGTAGTCGTCGGTGCCTGTGATGAACTCGACCAACACGATGTATTTGGCGCTTTGTTGCAATACCCTGGCACCACGGGTCAAGTACACAGCCTTGAAGCGATTATCGCTCAGGCACACACTAAGAAAACCATGGTGGCTGTTGCTGCCGACCTATTGTCGTTGACCGTATTAAAAGCTCCGGGCGAGATGGGCGCCGATGTTGTTATCGGTAGCGCGCAGCGCTTTGGCGTGCCAATGGGCTATGGCGGCCCACATGCCGCATTTATGGCCACCAGCGAAAAGTACAAACGCACGATTCCTGGCCGCGTGATTGGTGTATCGATTGACTCGAAAGGCAAACCTGCATTGCGTATGGCGATGCAAACTCGTGAGCAACATATCCGCCGCGAGAAAGCCAACTCAAACATCTGTACTGCCCAAGCATTATTAGCCAACATGGCGTCATTCTTTGCGGTTTATCATGGCCCACAAGGCCTAAGAAAGATTGGTCGCCGAGTGAACCGTTTAACCTCAATATTAGCGGTAGGTCTGCAACAGGCTGGCGTTAAGTTGGTCCACCAGCAGTTTTTCGACACCATCACCCTGCAAACCGATGATCAAACCGATGCTATCTATCAGCGCGCGCTGGCCAGTGATCTTAACTTACGCTTATTACCAGATCAGTTAGGCATTAGCCTCGATGAAACCACCACCGCTGCCGATGTTGAAGCGCTGTGGCTAGCGATTATCGAACAACCACTAAAGGTTGATGACGTTGAACAACTGCTGACTGAAGAATTTAGCAACATTCCTCAAGAATGTCGCCGCACCAGTGAGTATTTAACCCATCCGGTATTTAATACCTATCATAGTGAAACGCGCATGCTGCGTTACCTCAAGAGCCTTGAGAATAAAGATTTCTCATTGACCCATGGCATGATCCCGCTGGGCTCTTGCACCATGAAGCTAAATGCGACGGCGCAGATGATCCCAGTGACCTGGCCAGAATTCTCGCAGATGCACCCTTTTGCTCCTAGCGACCAATGCCAAGGCTACCAAGCACTAGCAGATAGCTTTAGCGAGATGCTATGTAGCGTCACCGGTTATGATGCGTTCTCTTTGCAGCCTAATTCAGGCGCTCAAGGTGAGTACGCTGGATTAATCGCTATACAGCGCTATCACGAATCTCGCGGTGAAGGCCATCGTAACATTTGTCTTATCCCTAGTTCGGCACATGGCACCAATCCGGCCAGCGCCGCGATGGTCTCGATGCGCATCGTGATTGTGGGCTGTGATGAACACGGTAATGTCGACATGGATGACTTGGCGACGAAGATCGAAGTTCATCGGGAGCAACTTGCCGCCATCATGATCACCTATCCATCGACCCACGGTGTTTATGAAGAAAGCATCAAAGAAATTTGTGAACGTGTGCATGAAGCAGGCGGTCAGGTCTATCTTGACGGCGCGAACATGAATGCCCAAGTTGGCCTAACCTCACCTGGCTTTATCGGCTCTGACGTATCGCACCTTAACTTGCATAAAACATTCTGCATTCCACACGGCGGCGGTGGTCCTGGCATGGGTCCTATCGGGGTTAAATCTCATTTGACCGAGTTTTTACCGGGACATTCTATCGACAATACTCCGGGCGCCGTGTCTGCAACGGCCATGGGTAGTGCATCTATTCTGCCTATATCTTGGGCTTATATCGCGCTAATGGGCGAACAAGGCTTAAAAGAAGCGACCGAGCTAGCCATTCTGAATGCCAATTACATCATGGAACAGTTAAGCCCGCATTATCCGGTGTTATTCCGTGGTGCTCAGGGTCGTGTGGCGCATGAATGCATTATCGATTTACGTCCACTCAAAGAGTCTTCAGGCATTAGCGAAGAAGACGTGGCTAAGCGCTTAATGGACTTTGGCTTCCACGCGCCAACCATGTCATTCCCTGTCGCGGGCACACTGATGATTGAGCCAACCGAAAGTGAGTCACTTGAAGAGCTCGACAAGTTCATCAATGCGATGATCACTATTCGTCAAGAAATCGCTAACGTGGAAAATGGCACTTGGTCATTGACCGATAATCCATTGGTGAACGCGCCACATACACTGCTTGATCTTACCGAACAAGAGTGGCCGCGTTCATACTCACGGTTGACCGCATGTTATCCAGGTAGCTGCCCAACCCAACCCAAATTCTGGCCCACCACCAATCGTATCGACAACGTTTATGGTGACCGTAACCTCGTTTGTAGCTGTCCTCCTATCGAGAGCTACCAATAACCTTTCGTAATGTAAATTTTCGAAGCACTAGGGAGTCAACACAATCTGTGTTGACCCCAAATTATAAGTAACAAGGAACTAGCATGAAAAATCTAAAATTAAAAGCAGCATTACTTCCTTTAGTTGTTGCCCTACCGACTTTTGCCGCAAACGCTGGCACTGACACGACAAAAGAAGAATTGCAGCAACAGCTTAGCCAAATACAAGTGCGTCTAGCGCAACTAGAAGAAGGCAAGCCAGCAGCGAGCAGTAGCGCGACCAGCGCAAACTTTTACGGCACCTTGCGTCCAACATTCGGCGTAACCAGCACCGATGATGAAGACAGCTGGGATGTTGGTGATGCGTTATCTCGTATCGGTGTTGCCGTAGAGCATAAGCTTGGTAATGGCATGACTGCATTTGCCAAAGGCGAATTCAAAGTACAAATCCAAGGCGACGCTCACTTTGGCGACGCACGTAAAGCCTACGTTGGTATTAAAGGTGACTTCGGTCGCGTTGCCATCGGTAAGCAAGCGACGATGCAATACAACATCATTGCCGATCCGGTAGATATCTTTAACCGTGCGAGCACGCCACTAGCCTATGATGATGCGAGCCCATTCCGTCAACAGCAATTAGTGTCATACAGCAAGCAATTCGGTAACCTTACCTTTAGCGCCGCTGGCCAATTTAACAAAGACACAGACAATGAAGGTAGCGACCTATTTAATACTGGTGTTAAATACCAGGGCGAAGGCTTCACCTTAGGCGCAGCTTACTTAACCAAAGACTTTGCAGGCTTTGACGAGAACACCTTCGGTGTGTCGGCTTCTAAAAATATTGGTGATTTCTACGTAGCAGCCTCATATCAAGATATCGACCGTGGCGGCAATGGCCAAGACCGTTCGACGCTTGATGCAGTGGGTGCTTATAAGATCAATGATAGCTACAAGTTAAAAGTTGGTCTGGCTAAGTACTCTGACGACTTAGAAAGTGCAATCAGCAACGAAATTACTCGTATCAACACCACATTAGAGTGGCACGGCAGCCCTGATTATTACGTATTTGTTGAGTATCAAAACAACAATTACGCCAATGGCAGTGCACGCGACAGCGACCAGGTAATGGTTGGCATGCGTTACAATTTCGATTACTCGTTCTAATCTCCCGCGATTAATGACTAAAAGGCCTAAACACCTCGGTGTTTAGGCTTTTTTATTGCGTATTAGCCTAATCTATTATTGCCAAAGGCCGCACGCTGCGATAGCGTAACGACTTACCCTTCGCTGAGGATTAAATAAAGGAACATAGCAATGTATTACCAAACTGACGACGTAAACATAGATCAGATAAAAGAGTTATTACCACCAGTCGCCCTACTCGAGCGATTTCCACTGAGCCAAACCGCTTCTAAAACCGTATTTGATGCGCGTCAGTCAATCCATAATATCCTTACCGGTAAAGATGATCGCCTACTCGTGGTCATTGGGCCATGTTCGATTCATGACACCAAAGCCGCGCTTGAATATGCTAATCGCCTGACCAAACTACGCGATGAGCTACAAGGCGAGTTAGAAATTGTGATGCGGGTGTATTTTGAAAAACCACGTACCACTGTCGGCTGGAAGGGCATGATCAATGACCCTTACATGGATAACAGCTGCAAACTTAATGATGGCCTGCGCCTAGCGCGTGAATTACTCCTTAATGTTAATGAACTTGGTCTGCCGACTGCCGGTGAATTCCTCGACATGATCACCCCGCAATATATTGCCGATCTAATGAGTTGGGGCGCAATTGGCGCACGTACTACCGAATCACAGGTACACCGTGAATTAGCCTCTGGCATGTCATGTCCCGTTGGTTTTAAGAATGGCACCGACGGCACCATCAAGGTAGCGGTAGATGCCATTGGCGCCGCCAGCGCTCCGCATAACTTCCTGTCGGTGACTAAATACGGTCATTCGGCGATTGTGCAAACCGCCGGCAATGAAAACTGCCACATTATTTTGCGTGGTGGCAAGGCGCCAAATTACTCAAGCGAGCACGTAAAGATTGTTAATGAGCAACTCACCGCGGCAAAACTGCCAAACAACGTGATGATTGATTTTAGCCACGCCAATAGCTCGAAGCAGTTTAAACGTCAATTGGATGTCTCGACCGATGTCGCCGCGCAAATGAGCGGCGGTGATAAGTCGATATTCGGTGTGATGATCGAAAGCCACCTTGTTGAGGGCCGCCAAGACATCGTCGATGGTGCTGCCGCCGTTTATGGCCAAAGCGTTACCGACGCCTGCATTAACTGGGATGACACTGACTTAGTCTTACGTCAACTAGCCGATGCCGTTAAGGCACGCCGTAGCTTATAACGCTATAAAATTTGTGATGATCGTATTAGGTCATCACAAAGCATTCCTTTGCTTTTCTTATTTGTGTTAAAATCCCCCCAATCTCATCACCATTAAGTGCATCACCATGTCACAACAAAACCAATCGACCGGCATTCGCGTCAACAAATACCTCAGCGAAGTAGGATACTGCTCACGCCGTGAGGCGGATAAATACATCGATCTTGGCATTATCACCATCAACGGTGACAAAGTGGTCATGGGCATGAAAGTGCAACCGGGTGACGAAGTACGTGTCAGCGGCAAGCTAGTGGGCAGCAAATCTAAGTCGGTTTACATCGCCTTAAACAAACCTCAAGGCATCACCTGTACCACCGATCAACATATTGATGGCAACATCGTCGACTTTGTTAATTACCCTGAACGTATCTTCCCGATTGGTCGCCTCGACAAGCCTTCCGAAGGTCTTATTCTGCTGACCAACGATGGTGACATCGTTAATAAGATTCTACGCGCCGGTAACAACCACGAGAAAGAGTACGTGGTTACGGTAGACAAGCCAATTAATGCCCGCTTTATCGCGAACATGAGCAATGGCGTGCCGATCCTCGATACCGTCACCAACAAGTGTAAGGTCGAGCAAACCGGCCCTAAAAGCTTTAACATCGTGCTCACCCAAGGCTTGAATCGCCAAATTCGCCGCATGTGTGAACATTTTGAATTTCGCGTACGCAAGCTAAAACGCATGCGCATCATGAACCTGACCGTGGATAACATTGCGACCGGCGAATGGCGTCACCTGACTAAAACAGAGATGAGTGAGCTTAACGCCCTAATTGCCGACTCAAAAAAGACCGCCGAGTGTCGTGATGCTAAGCCACAACAGCAGCCAACAACAGGTGATAGACGCCCTGCTCCATCATCGACCAAGACTTTCGAGCGCCGCGAACGCCCTAGCGCTTTTGGCAAACGCGCGCCAAAGAAAGAAAAATACGCCTACACACCAAACAAGAAAGATTAGCAAATCACGACAGCGTTAATGCAGGCCCGCTAATGTCGGGCAAAGCAGCATTAACGCGACTCGCTCAAAGATATGCCTCTACGCATTAGCGTTAACGGATGAAAGCCCTTCAGCCAACCTTTGAAGACTAAGATCTTGAGCCTCAGTTAAGGTTCATTAGGTAACTCGCTTTCGCGCAAAAGTGAGATAGCCACAAGTTTAAATAGCGCTGTTATTTATTCAATTCGCGATACGATTTCTCATGTATTATCGATCTAGTTCTTTTTTATATTCCGACTAAAACTCAGAAATCAGGCACTTCTTGTGTCACTAAATTATTGATGGTAAATTACTCGCTAATTATAGCAGGGCGATAAAAATCGTTGATTTTCAATTGTCTTTTATTTGTGTCCCATATTTGCAGAACTGCCAATACCATATTTTCACTTCTCCCAACCTAGTGACTCACCACTTTGCTTTATGACAAAGCCTTGTTTCAACAAATAATCATCCATGAGATCGATATTTCCACGCTCCCTTAGGTCATTTGAAAATGCTGAAACCTTAGCCTTTATAAACATGCCGATGAGAAAAAACACAACTAGAGGAAAAGAGGCAATGGCAAGCAATGCGCCAAAAATACCAATAATAATGGAATCCCCCGTCATAAACGTTAGCAAGAAGTAGAACGCAGGTAGCAGCAATATGTACTTCAATTTCTTAGCCATACCATCCGCCTTATCTAGCACCCCCATATGCTTTAAGTGGATATTTCGTTCATAAATATACTCTCCTTCCTTAGTTAATAGCGCGAATATCATCATATGTGGACCATTTTTAACTTCCGCTGAAAATTGCGACAATAAAGCGTGTTTCTTACCTAATTCTTCGGTCTTAATATAAAAAAAAGTTCCGCTTTTTCCCTGATTTAAATATTCACCAATACGTCCATATGAATCGATTTTCGGTACTAAAAAGGAGGCTCCATCGACTTTAATTGAGGTACCATCATGCTGCGTCATAGTGGGTAACCTTTTGAACGATTCTACAGATTCGGCATAACCATCAAACGAGCTTAGATATTTCATAAATCCCTCGACTATTTGCTAAACATTAATATCTAGCATAGTAAAGAACACGACAATAGCAACTAAAGAGGACTGGTTCATTGCTTGGAAACTATCCCGATAGCCAAGCTATTATTAACTTGGTAAGGCGTATTAACTATGTTCAGCTTAACTGATTGACGGTGTCGTAAAATAACCGGAAATTTTGTCGACAAATTGGGAAAATGGGGTCAGAACAACATTAATGAAAAGCACTCAGAGATATGTTTTACCGGTTAGGGCTTACCAGTAAATACCCTCGTACAATCACCACAACATGCTCAAGGCCAGTAGAATGAAAACAGCACCGCTGATTCTATCTAGCCATACTTGTGCGCTCGGTTGATGCCTAAAATATCCGGCGATCTTGTCGCCAAAATGGACATAACTTAAATCGATTGGCAACGCGAAAATCGGATAAAGCAGACAAAATATCGTCATCTGCACCGCAGGTTTTTATGACTGTCCCAAATATGACCATCACTAAATTAGCAGCATCAATTAACTGAGACGCTGCCAATGGAATTGATAAAAATATTGTGGGACGACTTCAGTAATTGCTATTCATCGCTAGTAATTAACGACAGCGCTTTTTTTATTACGTCAACATAGGATCTTGATACGGGTACAGTAATAGCGTCGGCATTCATTAATAGTTGTAACCCGCCCGCGTTGCCGCTGCTGTTTTTCACCAATGCTAGGTTAACGGCGTATGAGCGGTGACAGCGCATCAACATAGGGTTAGCTGGTATTTGTTTTAAAATGCCACTGAGTGAGCTGCGCAGCAATTTATTGCTCAGTTTGTTATTTGCAAAAATGGTAATTTCGCAATAGTTGTCGGCAGACTTCATGAATAATATTTGTGAGATACAAACCTGTAACTTATCGCCCTTGTTATCACCAGTTAATGTGATAACGGGTTCTTGAACAATTACTTGTTGAGACGTTGTTTTTGGCATTAGGGGGGCACAAAGCGGAGGTGTCATATTGCTCTGTCTAGTTGCGAGATACAAGAACATAGCGGGAAACAAGCCGATGGCCGACACAAAGAACACAAATAATAGTTGATTTTGCCAATGCCATGCGCCCAATACTGCCACTACAAAATAGCTATGATTAAATACCGCGGCAATAACAATATAAAGAGGAAGTATCACCAGCACACGTTGCTTTTGGCTGATAAGGTATCTGTTCAACATAATCTCTAGAGCGCCCGATAACAACATGCCACAAAATGTCACGATGGCATAACCTGACAAACGCAGAAATTTAAACGAGACTGTACTGTTGCTGGTGCCAAACGGCTGAAATACAAATAAGACAAATAGCGTTAACATAGCCAATAGCGCCGCGCGCTTAATCACCAATTTTTTTGATGTTAAATCATCTTCAAGCCAAAACGTCATTACTTAAAAACCTATGAATAAACTTGCCCAGAAAATAACATAAATCAGCCATAAATTGCTTGTTTATTACTGCAATTGTGGGTTTTTAAGGTCGGTAACATATTGAATAAGACCGTCATTTACGGCGTCTTTAAATCGAAACATTCATGAAAAACTTAAATTTTATAGATAGTTAACCGCATAGTGTTTGGATGACAATTAACATTGCCGTACGTTTTTTTTCATTAAATATAACTGTGCAATGATGATGTTAGGAAGCCAAGCAGCCCACGATATATAGGTGTAAGAGGTGATGAAATCGATGTTAAATATCATCGGGAATGTTGGTAAATAAAGCCTAAGGGTAATGGCGGAACAAGTTAATGAGTAATTAAGAACCATCCAATGTCTGTGAACTCTGACTTTCCCTTGTCGAATACGCACAACAGCCATGTACACGGTTAATAGCCATAGGATGGCCATGATTCCAAAACCAAAATGTGCAACCGTGCCGCCCATTGAGCGAGTCGCTATGAACAGTCCGGCGATGCCAGAGAAAAGAACCGCGACCACATAAACGCGTCCCAATATTTTATGCGCGACTAAAAATTTCGCTCTAAATAAACTGTTTAATTGAAATGCACCAGTGAGCAGGGCGAATGATCCACCGATAATATGGCTATACATGGCAATGGGAGCGAGAGAAAATTTTTGCTTTAAATATTGAGAGCCTAACCAATCAATTGTTAAAAACAATATTGCATAAACACTGACGCTCAACGCCAGTACATAAAAAATACCGTAACCAGCCCTTATTAAAACCTTCATGTGCTCATTATCCTTATTTAACATAGCGGTCGCTATTGTGATGGTCAGCCTATTTAATAGAAATAGGTATAATCGGAGTTTACGATTAGATTGTGCCAACAATAAATGAGTTGATTAGCAAGGGCGAACGATAAGGGATAAAAGTCGGTATAAAGGGACCAATACGGGAATATTGGGACGTTTGACACACTCTAGGGCGGAGTAACAAAAAATAATAATTGAGTGGGGGGGCAGATCACAATTAAGTATTCATCGCATCGTTTGATTTTCGACTAAAGGAAGACCAAGTAACTTGCTCCTATTTCCATTCAAAATCTAATTCCTAAACCACCATTGGCGCAACTATTTATAATGCGCTATGTGCCCAATTACGCCTTACACACCCCTGGATTTAACGTGCAAAAAAAATCACCACAACATACTCAATGCCAAGCTAATGAAAATGACGCCACTGGCTCGGTCGTAATTTGATGCTAAAACTCTGCCATATCACTGCTGCCAAACAGCTGGTCAATTTTCCCGATGAAATTGATTACTTCGAACCGGAAAATTTGGGTCTATACTTGATTAAGCATTGAGGATGAAAGATAGAAAAGGATTTTATGTTTAATAAAAACAAACACTCGTTATGGGCCATTAACGACCCAACATCATCATTACCGAATTCACTAGAACCATCGTCATTTACCGGCGAATGTCTAGCGACCTATCAGTCATTTGTCATTAATCTTCCCCATGGCGGAGCGCTATGGCGTTACGTACTAACAGGCGAAGGTGAGCATGCACTAAGACAACAATCGGCGTTTGTCGATTTAGACCATGTGCTGATACCACTGCATGCTTACCGTTACTCCCCCAATTTGTTGGATAATTTACGTTACGATACTACCAGTGAAGATTTAATAAGTCATGCCGACATCCACCAAGGGCTAAATGAAGTATTAGATGATGTTAGCACTACTCTTTTAGTAAATGAGCAATTGAATACCGAGCAAAGAGCCCAAGGGCAACAGACTTATTTACGTCTATTGGATATATTCTTTCATCTTTTGGATCAAAGAACGTTAGACGATTCAATTTATGAACAACTTGTTACCAATGACGATAGTTCATTCATGACCAATACAGAGTTTTATCAACGCTTTAGTTTGGAAAATTACGGCCAGAGTGAACCACTGCCTGAGCGGCTCCGAGAAAAAATTCATGAATTCATAGATACTTTTGATATGTGGTTCCATAAGGTTGATTTGGATTACATTGATAAAATGGAGTTGGTATTTGGCGAATCACGCTTAACCTATGATTTAAGTGATTGGCCTGATGAACCCTATGTTACTGTCTGTCTTGCTAGCTATCTAGTCCATCGTGACTTTAAGAATAACGTCAACGATAGCTACACACGCCAACTAAATGATGCGATACAGCGCAAATTTATGCCATGCTTAACACAGGTAATCAGCCGAACGATGGACACGAACACTCAAGTCTGTCCTGAGTTAATGAGTTGGTTCGCCGATGATGACATTAGCGCTGAGCTAAGCACCGAGCGCGTAGATAGGATTATATCGGCCTTAGTGATCACCTATACTCACATTAAGCACGGTTCGCCCCTGGGCAGTGATCAGCGCGCCTATCGACTCTTCGAAAGCTTGTCTGAGTTTCGCTATTTAATCTTGGCTAGCTACTATTTGGAAATGAGTCAACCTAGCCCTTTTACTAAGAAAATATTGCGCTTTAGCTTCGCACTGGCGGAACAGAGAACCCTGCAAATATTGCTCTCCGTTCAGGTTCAAGATAATTACAAACGATGCTTTAAGGATAATGAAGAGTTATTCGATTTTGAACAGACGATGATCTCTTTAGGGGCCCCTAAAGGCGCGATTACTGCTTTTAGCTTGCAATATCATCGACGACACAACCCGACACTCTATTTACAGCGAATTGAGGGCTATTTAAAGTCAGGAGACCAACTAAAACAATGGCCTAGCAGACTGGGGAAAGTCGATGAAAAATTCCGACTCCAATTTTTCTTAGACGTTTACCGCGCCGATCCTTCCCGTGGTTATCAATTGGCAGGTGAGCGGCAACGGATCCTGCAAGAGACCTTGCACCGCCGAGTTATCTCGGGGACATATTCTCTGGAGGCAATGTTTGACGAAAATGAGATCTTTTATTACGGCTCATTCATGTGCTCCTCGCTCCCGGATGACTTCTTCACAGTGGATGCCCAAGTTCGAGCAGACTCTATGCTTACAATCCATCAAACCGAAAACCCTCTTGCTGTCTACCGCCAAGTCGGTGACCATTTTAATTTGGTTATCACCTCTGAAAAGGAGCCATTAAGCAAGCTAGATAACGGTTGGCTGGCGATCGATCCGATCTTTATCTTTAAGGAACATGTCGATGTAACATCGATTATCGAAGCAGTTAAACACCTAGGCACGATTAAAGAACATAAAAAAAATATTGTTCGAGCCGCGCAACAGTTTTTAGCCAATGAAATTAGGTTTGGTGATTATTATAAGATAGCAAAATGTTGTGTCTGCTTTGACTCTTTTTATTGGTCAGATTCATCTAGTCACCGACAGAAACGTCCAAATTTATTGCCGTTTGTTATTAGTGAACCAGACATTAATGTACGCAACAGACTCATCCGATTAATTTGTTTTAGCGATGGTTTTGCAACCGAAAGTCAATTTGACATGGTCGCTTTTGAACTGTTTTTAGAGCAACTATTAGCGCAACAAAAAATTACACTGCGGGAACGTTTTGAGCTTCCAACTTCGATCTTTGAGCGGGAGTTGGAGTTGGAGGAACTTTTTATTCCATTTAGAGATGCATTAGCCCAAGAAATTAACAACATACAATAAGGAGTTTTTTATGTTAGATGCCACCGGGATTTTAACAGAATATTTACCGTTAGAGCTTTTTATGATGGGCACCGTCTATAGCGGCACCGATAAAGAGGGTTCTGGTGAATGCTACCCAGAATTGATGTGTTACCCGAATTTTGAATGGATCTTAGACCCACATAAGCAAGATAACAGCCATTGCAATCTCTATAATGGTTCCCCTCAGTTGTTTTGTGGTGAAGAACCTGGCTATAAGCTCCTGGCCAAACACCTTAATGGCGATACGCTACGACTGCCTCGAATCAGCTATTGCAGCGGCGATGAAAGTTTAATGCTAAGTAATGAACTAGCCGACAGCTTAATGTTCTCTGACATGCTGGGGGTAGTCAAAACACCTGCAACGATATGTGACCCGACTCAATTTATTCATCACGGCTATACCGCGCTGTCGTTTTTTAAGATGTTTAGTCTCGAGCGTATTAATCAGCGTGTTTCGCTATTACCAGCGCATGAACGACCGATCATTTATTGCCGACTTTTCAGCCATGTGAGGGCCTTTCTAGTCCACCAAGATGTGCTAAGAAATTGGCAAGATCTTAAAGTAAAGGAGGTTAACTTCCAACCAGCTGACGATGTCGCTAGTTTGCCAAAGTTATTACTAAATGATGGCTTTTACGGCATAGCCGAGGAGCAGGAGTTTTATTCAATAGAAAAGTATCAACGATTCGCGCCTGACCGCTAACTATGAAGCGATACAAGCCGACAACAATACCACAGTGATTGGTAGCACCACTGCCGGTACCGATGGAAACGTGTCACGTTTTTCTCTACCAGGCAATATAGCTACTGCACTCTCAGACATTGGTATTTATTACCCCGATGGCAGACAAACTCAGCGCGTTGGTATAGTTCCTGATATCGAGGTGATCCCTACCGTGTTAGGCATTAAAGCTGGACAAGATGAGTTATTAGAGAGAGCAATTAGGGTCAGATAAAAATTAAATAACCATCGCACAGTTTGATTTTTGTCTGACCACGCTTTACCCATAAGAAACTTAATCCCAAACCATCATTGGCACAATACACCTTATACGCTCCCCAATTTAACGCGTTAAATCACCACAACATACTCAACGCCAAGCTAATGAAAACGGCTCCACTGATTCGGTCGAGCCATAACTGCGCACTTGGGTGATGCCTAAAATAGCCGGCGATCTTATCGCCAAAGTGGACATAGCTTAAATCGATTGGCAGCGCGAAGATCGGATAGAGCAGACCAAATATAGCCATCTGTAGCGTAGGGGAAGCCTCAAGGCTCGGGTCGACAAATTGCGGGATAAAGGCGATAAAAAACAATGCCACCTTAGGGTTTAACACTTCCGTTAGCACCGCCTGAAAGAACACCTTGTTTTGCCGTTTATCGACAGTGACTTGTGTTTCCGGTTGCGGCGCGGCGAAGCTGTCTTTTATCGCCATCACGCCAAGGTAGACTAAGTAAGCTGCGCCTAAATACAACACGGCTTGATAGGCTTGCGGTGAAGTCTTTAAGATCGCCGAAAGTCCCAAGACGGCAAAAATCGTATGAATAACGCCGGCCACCGCAAAACCCGCAGCGCTTTGGATACCGGCTGATTTTCCTTTGGCAAAGGTCTGTGCCATCAGGAAGGCATTGGATGGGCCAGGACTAATCGCTAAAATTAGGCTAATGGTAAAGAACGAGACAAGGGATTCAATGCTGATCATCGAGGTAACCTACTACTTGGAAATGAGAATTGATGGCACATATTGGTTAACCTGAACTCTAGATAAGAGTTGGTTCGTGGCGCGAATGATTACCGCGCCACATTTAGCGTCGTTGGTTATTCGCCTGTTTCGCCGTTAATCGATAACGCCATGGCTTCTGCCACTTTAATTCCGTCAATAGCAGCAGAGAGGATCCCACCTGCATAACCAGCACCTTCTCCAGCAGGAAATAGGCCAGCCGTATTGATACTCTGATAGTTAGCATCACGCTTGATACAGACTGGTGATGAAGTTCTCGTTTCAACCGCCGTTAACGTGGCATCATCAAAAGCAAAGCCATGGATTTTACGGTTAAAGGCGGGAATGGCCTCACGCAGTGCAACATTGCAGTATTCTGGTAGCAAGCCGGTTAAATCGGTTAGCTTAACTCCTGGCTTGTAAGACGGTGCTACATCGCCGACTTCACTACTCGCAGCGCCTTTAAGGAAATCACCGACCAACTGCATTGGGGCGTCATAGTTCTCACCACCCAAAACAAATGCCGCACTCTCCAATTGACGCTGGAAATCGATACCTGCAAGTGGCCCACCAGGATAATCAGAAGGGTCGATGCCGACCACAATTGCGCTATTTGCATTGCGCTCGTTACGTGAGTATTGGCTCATGCCGTTGGTCACAACGCGATTCTCTTCGGACGTTGCCGCGACCACAGTGCCACCTGGGCACATACAGAAGCTATAGACCGAGCGGCCATTCTTACAGTGATGCACTAATTTGTAATCTGCTGCACCTAAGATTGGATGACCGGCGCTCTTACCGTATAGCGCTTCGTCGATCGCCGATTGCTTATGCTCGATTCTAAAACCAACGGAAAATGGCTTAGCTTCGATATAAACACCCTTGTCATGTACCATCTGGAAAGTGTCACGGGCGCTATGGCCAATCGCCAATGCGATATGGCTAGAAATCAGTTTATCGCCATTGGATAGCGTAAGGCCTTTGATCTGACCATCGACAATGTCTAAGTCATCGACTCGTGCACTGAAACGGATTTCGCCGCCAAGTTCAATGATCTTGGCGCGCATTTTTTCCACCATGGTGACTAATTTGAAGGTACCGATGTGAGGCTTAGACACATACAGAATTTCCTCGGGCGCGCCCGCCTCAACAAACTCGTTAAGCACCTTACGACCGTAATGCTTTTTGTCTTTAACTTGGCTGTACAACTTACCGTCAGAAAAGGTACCGGCACCGCCCTCGCCAAACTGCACGTTTGACTCGGTGTTTAGAGTACGTTTGCGCCAAAAACCAAAGGTATCTTTGGTGCGCTCACGCACTTCTTTACCGCGATCTAAAATAATTGGACGATAACCCATCTGCGCTAGGACCAGACCAGTGAATAAGCCACAGGGGCCAAAGCCGATGACGATTGGACGGTCACCAAAATCTTGTGGCGCCTTGGCGACAAACTTATAACTCATGTCTGGCGTTGGTCGAATAGATTGATTGTGTTCGAACTTCTCTAATAACGCTGACTCATCTGTTGTTTCAACATCGATGGTATAAAGCAATACGATATTACGCTTCTTACGCGCATCGATGCCACGGCGAAATACAGTAAAATCGACTAGCTGTTCGGCCCTCATTTTAAGGGTGAACATGATGAGATTTTTCAGATCATCATCAGTATGGCCGAGGGAGAGTTTTAGATTAGTTAAACGGATCATCGCAGGATTCCAAGGTTACTTAGTTATAGTAAAAAATGTGCGGGTATTATACGCCTGTTTTTCCATTGCATGTCATCTAATAACTTGGCGCAGGTGGCAAAACCAAGATAAAATTAGCCCAATAATTGAATTTGCAGCTTGGTTAGGTATGATCGGCTCCAATAGCACTAAATAAGAGAGTTCCACCATGGCCTTTGTGGTAACCGACAACTGCATCCAATGTAAATACACCGACTGTGTCGCGGTATGCCCGGCGGATGCTTTTCATGAAGGGCCAAACTTCTTAGCGATTAACCCAGACGATTGCATCGATTGTGATCTATGCGTGCCAGAATGCCCCGCCAATGCCATTTATCAGGAAGATGAACTGCCAGCAGGACAGGAACAGTTTTTGGCGTTAAATGCTGAGCTATGCGAAGTGTGGCCTAAAATAACCGAAGTGATTGCCCCGCCGAGTGACGCCGATGCATTTAATGGTGTGGCCAATAAAATTAACCAATTGATGGTGGAATAATATGGGCTATCTAGGCGCTGTCACCCTACTGTGGGCATTCTCATTTAGTTTAATCGGGGTCTATCTCGCTGGGCAGGTCGACCCGTGGTTTTCCGCATTGACCCGTATTGCGCTAGCCGGTTGTGTGTTTTTACCGCTATTACGTCTGGGTAATGTAACGCTTAAGCTTACGGTGCAATTGGCCACTGTTGGCGCGTTCCAGCTGGGCCTGATGTATTGTTTCTACTACCAATCATTTTTGTATTTAAGCGTACCCGAAGTCTTGCTATTTACCGTGTTAACCCCGATTTATGTCACTCTGCTCTACGATCTCGGACGCAAGCAATTTAATCTCAAGTATCTACTTAGTGCAGTGATCGCCGTTTTTGGTGCAATGACCATTAAATATCAGGGGATCAACAGCGGGTTTATCACTGGTTTTCTGATTGTGCAGGGAGCAAACCTAAGCTTTGCCATTGGTCAGGTGGCCTACAAACGCATTATGGAACAGCAACCAAGCGAACTAAAGCAATCGAGTGTGTTTGCGCTGTTTTACCTTGGCGCACTGGCTGTCGCCCTACCAATGTATTTTATATTCGGTGATAGCACCAAATTACCCACCACGGACACACAATGGAGCGTGTTGATTTACTTAGGAATTGTCGCATCAGGTCTCGGATATTTTGCCTGGAATAAGGGTGCTACGTTAGTGAGCTCAGGCAGTTTAGCAGTAATGAATAACGCATTGGTGCCCGCAGGCTTAGTGGTAAACTTGGTGTTGTGGAATCGCGACGCCAATATTCCGCGCCTGATCCTTGGCGGTGTTATTATTCTTTTCTCCGTATGGATCTGCCAACGAACGTCAGGCAAGGTATAGAAATTGCTTTGCATGACACAACCCACGAATAATTAGGTATTAACCATGAACAAACCACAACGAGAACTTACCCTACGCTTCCTCGCCGAGCCACAAGATGTCAATTTCGGTGGCAAGGTTCATGGTGGGGCGGTGATGAAATGGATCGATCTAGCCGCCTACGCAACGGCTGCGGGTTGGAGCGGTCGCTATTGTATTACCGCCTATGCCGGTGGTATTCGTTTTGTCGCGCCGATCCATGTAGGCAGCCTGGTTGAAGTGTCAGGCAAGGTAATTTATACCGGTAAGTCTTCAATGCATATCGCCTTAGAGGTTAATGCTTGTGATCCTAAATCTCTTAATAAGCGTCTCACCACCCATTGTATCGTGATCATGGTGGCGGTAGATGAGACCGGCCAGACTATCGAAGTTCCACCTTGGGTACCAGAGACCGAAGCTGACAAAAAGCAGCACGCCGCCGCGATCAAACTAATGGACATGCGCAAGCAGATTGGCGATGAGATGGAGATTTTCGTTAAATAATCGCCAACATTGTGGTCACTCAAATTTTGTACTAAGCATCGAGTTTGCCAAGGAATAATGATGAAATGTCCACGATGTCACCAACATGTTCACTTGCTAAGCTTAGCGAGCATCAGCTCCTCACATCATGCGCGTTGCAGTAACTGTGAGCATAAATACAAGGTAGTACTACCGCGATTTTTTACCATTTATCTCGTGATGGCGGCATTTCCAGCGGCCATCATCGGCAATGATTTTTCTCATTTCGCCAGTGGCGTCTTTTTATTCATTGCACTATTATTATACAACATACTTTGCACCTATATGGCTATCGACGAAGAACGTTAACTCGATTTAATCTTGAAGCAGGATGCTATCAATGCGACAACTAATGTGTTTACTCTTGGCCTTATTCGCCACATCGGCAAGTGCCAACGAACCTGTCAGTGTCACCGAAAAGGACGGTATTAATCTTACCGATAACCAGTTTCCTTGGCATTTAGTGATCGACAGAGGAAAGATTCAAGGCTGTATTTATGACAATAAGTATTATTCAGTTGGCTCGATCTTAATCGAAGAAACGCTACCCAGAAAATGCGATTTAAATTCCTCACGAGAAGGCATTTGGTCCGAGCTTAATGACGCCGAGCTGGTGCTATATAACGCGTCGATAAAAGAACAACAGACGCTAGAGCTTGAATCGATAAATATTGGCCCAGAGCCAATAAGCAAAGAAGAGGCGCGGCTACTACGCTACATGCGCAGAGTCTACCAACGACTGGGCAAACAGGAATAATCGAGACACCCCAATGCTACTGAATTTCAGACAATAAAAAAGGGCTGATTCTCATCAGCCCTTTTTTTGGTCGTACTTAATCGCTATTAACGATTTGCACGCTTTGAAGTGGTTATAGTATTCCGGACACACAATTACAGATATAATTAAATCTAGTAGAGGTGTGTTAATGAATAACGATAAAAACAAAAAATATCCAGCAGAGTTTAAAGAATCATCAGTAAGATTAGC